>OBIA01000007.1_pt1 | contig 205785 bp, 188 predicted proteins | sample 1519911 | NCBI WGS metagenome assembly OBIA01 (sample SAMN04209236, study PRJEB22552) | human gut metagenome | biome: gut; material: feces | host: Homo sapiens | place: USA: Oklahoma | reverse complement strand
AGATTAATGATATCTATTTTGATAATATCCAGGTGCTGAACGGAGATATCCCGGTCTCCATGATCCGGGGGTATCAGACACCGACAGAAGAAGTACGTGTCCATGATGTCCATTTTGATAACATTACTTTTATGGGGAATAAGTGTGAAACCTGGCAGGATATGCGGCTTGTTACAGAACTGGCAAATGACATTTATGTCAATGGTGCCAGAATATGCAGACAGATGAAATTCTGAGAATATCACCATTTTTCTGGACACCGGTTCAAAATTGAATAATTAAGCTTCCATCATGGATGCTTCCCTGAATTTAGAGGGAAGCATCCATTTTGTTTTCGCTTGGATCCTGCTGTTATTGTAATAGTCGATATAATCAGCAATAGATTTCTATTTCTAATATTAAAACTGGTTTTAGTATAGCATGAATCGAAGCATTCTATCAAGACCACCTTTCTTGAGAGTTATGAAAAAATTTCGGAACAATGCCCTATTACTATCCCGACTTTTTAACTTCTTCAACACTTGAATTACGGAGGTACGAAAATGAAAGACATTACAAGCACGATTGCCAAACCCCTCGCCGTCCTCGGAGAGAACGGTAAGGGCTACACCAAGGAAGCCAACTTCATTTCGTGGAACGGCAATGCCGCCAAGCTGGACATCCGAGAGTGGCATCCGAACCACGAACGCTGCGGCAAGGGCATTACGCTCACGGAGGACGAGGGCAGGAACCTTTATGACGCACGGAAAGCAATCTATGAAAAGGAATAATCCTTTTTCGGCTGGTAACGGGGCGTTCGAAAACGGACACCCCTATTTTTGCGGAGGGAGGTGATGACCGTAGAGAATATGAAAACCGGCTTTGTGGAGAGAATCGGCGGTACGGCAATGCCCGCAGAGAACGCAAAGCATACGCAGGAGGAGCTTGTAAAGGCACTGATTGCAAGAGAAGCAATGGCTTTGCAGGAAGCGGATGTTGCCTGATTGACTTTATGCACAGCTATGCACTTTGGAGATTTTTCAAAAAATATCTCAAAACCACTTGACAGAAGGGCTCACAGCAGCACAGGAACGCTCCCTGTTCAGCAGTGCCATTAACCCGGCTGAGTGCGATCGCATCATCACTCTTTCCACCTGCAGCTACGAGTTCTACAACGCACGATTTGTAGTCCTGGGAAAAATCTCTTGACTTGGGCCGTACATATGCTATCATAAAAGTAAAACAGAAGGAAAAGGAGTTATCCCATGAAAGTTCTTTTTATCGGCAACAGCCATACCTTTGTCCACTATGTTCCGGCCAGGACAGCGGAATTCTGTAAAAGTTACGGCCAGCCCATAGAGCCTGTCATGCTCACACATCCCGGTATGGGCCTGGATTGGCACCTGCGGCAGTCCCAGACTTACTTCAACCTTTTGTGGGGCGGCTATGACGCCGTAATCTTGCAGCACAACGCCCACCCGTTTCCGGGCAAGGAATCCCTGTTGGAGGCGGGGGAACAAATGGCAGCGATCACGCCGGAGGGTACGAAAATTTATCTGTACATGACCTGGAGCGAGAAAAGCAACCCGGCTGGGCAAGCGGCCATGAGCGCGGCTTATGAAGCTTTGGCAGAAAAGATCGACGCGACGATCTGTCCTGTGGGACGTATCTGGTGGCAGACCGCGGCGGCCCACCCGGATGAAGAACTCTATTTTGCCGATGGAGAACACAGCTCTGTGCTGGGCGCGTCTCTGGCAGCAGCGGTTATCGGGCGCACGCTGCTGGGCATGGAGGTCACGCCGGAGGGTTGCTATGCAGATGCCAAGAGCTTGGAAAGGATGCGGCTTGATCCCCGAATGATTGACTTGGTTTTGAAGAATGGAAAGCCGGACATGGCTTGAGGAGCAAAATTTATTTGGGTTCAACGCAAATTGTTCTGTTTCCCGAAAATACCGTAAAAGCACGCGAGGGTTTGACCTTGCGTGCTTTTTGTCAATATGATTTGGGCTCACGCCTTTTTACTGAGCGATAAAATACTGTCGCTCTCCCGCTGCCTGTTCCTGCTCGCTTCCGTCCGGCAGCTGTACAAGAGCCCGGCAGTTGGCCGGTATGGCGACCTCAAATTCCAGGCCTTCACTGCTGCGCTTCCACCCGCAGGAGACCTTTCCATACACGCTGGCGTACTCCGCTTTTGCGCTGGTGAAATGCCCGCCGGGGCGAGGCGCGATGATAAACTCATTTTCACCGCCTAGCCGGATACCGCACATGGTGTCGAACACCCACTGGATCACCGCGCCCTTGGAGTAATGGTTCAGCGAGGCCGGAGCGTCGCTTTCAGTGCCCTCCCAGTTTTCCCAGATGGTGGTAGCGCCCAGCTTGGGCATACAGAGCCACCCGGGCAGTTCCTGATTTTCCAGCAGCCGGTAGGCGTACTCAATGTCCATGTCTGCCAGAACATAGAGAATGAGCGGGGTTGACAAGAACCCGGTCCCCAGCCGCCAGCCATAATTTTCCAGCGCCTGCAGCAGACGCTTACGGGCATAACCGGTCTGCTCCTCATCCAAAAGCTTCATAAAGAGCGGCCGTACCAGTTTGGCTTGGCGGTCTGTGTCCAGGCTGTGCTTCTGCGTGCGTACCAACGCTTGGTAGCCTTCCCGGGCAGCCCCGGCACAGCGGGAGAACTCCTCCGCGTCCTGGGATCGGTCCAGCTCCCGGGCAATCTCTGCCATGCGCTCCATCAGAAGGACGATATAAGCGGTGGATTCCTCCGGGTGGGGGCTTACAAAGTCTGCTGTGCGGAATGGGTGCACATCGGCAGGCTCCGCCCATTCTCCGTAGGACTGGCCGTAATTGCAGATTTTCTTACGATCTTTCCGGCTGAGCCCGGTGGGCAAGGCTGTCAGGTAGCGCTTACCCAGGGTGCCGGCTTTGTACCGGGCGTAGCGGCACATGGCCCCATAATTTTCCTCAAGGATGCTCCAGTCACCGTACATCCGGGCGATGTCAAAGGGAATGAACACCCCCGCGTCCGACCACCCGGCGGATCCGTCCATGGGGCGCATATAGCCGTCAACCCCGCCGCCCGGCACGATTTGCGGAAAACAGCCGTTCTTGTGCTGTGCGTCGGTGAGGTCGCGCTGGTATTTCCTGGCCATGGCCGCGTAGTCGAACAGGTAGCAGGCGGTGGTACAGAATATCTGCGCGTCCCCTGTCCAGCCGTGACGCTCCCGGGTGGGGCAGTCGGTGGGCAGATCGGCGTGGTTGTTCCGGGCGCTCCACAGGGTGCAGTCGAACAGGCGGTTCAGCAGTGGGTCGGAGCTCTCGAACCACCCGGTACGCTCCATATCGGAGTACACGGCTATGGCGGTGAATTCCGCCTGCTCCATGGGGAAGTCACCCTCCGCCAGCACATACCGAAAACCAAAGATAGCGAAGGCCGTTTTGTAATCGTTGCGCCCCTCCCGGCAGATATACTCCACCTGCTGCAAGGGGGTGGTGCGCTTTTGGTTGACGCACTGGATGTTTCTTTGGGTGAACTCTCCGTCCTTGTCCAGCATCTCCCCAAACTGCAGCTTTACCCGCTGGCCGGCCTTAGCCTTTAATGAAAACTCAACATAGCCCGCGATATTCTGCCCGAAGTCCAGCACGGTTTTGCCGCCGGGGGTATGGATGACCTGCGGCCGGAACCGTTCATGCTCCGTAACCGGCACATTGTTGGACGCGGAGGACACCACCGGGCAAGACGTTTCCCGAACCTTTCCGCTGTAGCTTGGTAACATCCTCCCGTCTACAACTTCACCGTCCTTGTTGTCGGCCAAGCGGATAGGGCCGTCATTGCTCCAGGCCCAGGAGTCGTCGCTACAAATGGTATGGATATTACCGCTTTCATCCGCATACTCCAGCTGAGCCAGCAGCTTGGTTTGGGTGCCGTACTGATTGAGCAGCCCCCAGGCCCCGCAGCTGCCCCGGTACCAGCCGTCTGCCAGCTGGACCTCCAGGCGGTTCTCCCCCTCCTTCAGCAGGGCGGTCACGTCGTAGGTCTGGTACTGCATTCTTTTGCGGTAATCAGTGTGGCCGGGGGCCAGCACGAAATCCCCCACCCGGCTGCCGTTCAGCTGTGCCTCGTACAGCCCACAGGCGGTGATATAGAGCCTCGCCCTTCCCGCGCCGGAAACGGGAAAACGCTTGCAAAAGCAGTCCACCGGGTAACGGCGGCGCTTATCCACATCATAGTCCCCCGCGATCCACCGGGCCCGCCAGGGCTCCCCCTTCGGCAGGCCTGTCTCAAAGGTGGCGCTGCTCCACTCGCCCGGGATGTTGTTTTCATCCCATAGGCGCACGCTCCACGTAACCCGGGTGCGGGGAGGGACCGGCTTGCCTCCCCAGTGCGCCCGCATGGATGGGCTTTCCACACGGCCGCTCTCCCACAGGGTGCGGCCATCCTCCGCTGTGGCCGCTATTTCATAGGCGGTTTGGCGGGCACCGCCCTGGCAGTTCCAAAAGAGCCTGGGACGGTCGATGTCAATGCCCACCGGCTCAAAGAGAAATTCGGTTTTCAGTCTGATGGCTTTCATACCCTATACCTCAGCGGATGGCCAGGCTCACCGGACCGGCGGGTGCCTGGATCCGGCAAATATACTTGCCGTCGCCCAGCGGCTCCAGGCTGGTGGACAGCTCCTGCGGGCAGACAAATTCCCTGGGCTCAAAGGGCAGGTAGAGTCTGCTCTCGCCGCCATCGCTGTCGAAGTCCATGGCGTATTCTCTGGCCCGTCTGTCGTAATGGTACTTCCGGAGCGTTCCGGCGGTCTCCATGGGATAGGCCCGGCACAGGGCAGAGAAGTTTGGGTCCTCCTCCATGCCGGGGTGGTACTCGCAGTAGGCGCTGCCCCACAGGTTGCGCTCAATAATACTGTTCATATGGTCGATGAGGTCGTTGGTGAACTCTCTGGATGGGAACGCGCCCCATTCCGCCGCGATGGTCGGCAGGCCAAGCCGCTCCTGGGTCTGGCGCTTGCCGGCGTAGAGCCGCTCCACGTTTTCCTTACTGAATGTCTCGTAGCGGTCGGAATCCACCACCGAGTCATAGCCGTGGGGGGCGTAGATCTGCGGGCCGTTTGTCAGGCGCCCGATGCCGGTGGGCACGTCGGTACTGCAATAGATGTTCCCCCCGGTGACGATGGCCTTCCCGCTGTGGGGACGGATGGCCTTCTCCATGCGGCGGTAGAAATCCATCAGCACGGTGCGGTCAAATTCCAGAAAGCGCTCCGACACCAGCGCCATAAACTCCCCGGCCTGCTCGGGCGGGATGGTTTCCGGGTGATTCATGTCAAAGGCCGGGTACTTCGCCATCATTTTCATGGTGGCCGCGCCGAAGGATTCCCGGGCGAGGCTGCCCATAAAAGGCTCGTTCATGGGCTCAAAGCCGATGATATTTCCGCAGCCATCCAGGGCCTCCGCGATTTTCCCCCACATAGCGGCATAGTGATCCAGCAGGCCCACGCCGTCCGAGCCGGTTTGTTTTCCCAGAAATTGTCCGCCGCCCGGATGATAGCGTCGCTTTGCAGGTAGGCCTCGTACCAGAGCTTACAGTGCTCCGGGTGGGGCAGGTCCTCGTCCAGGCATGCCCAGTCAGGCGCGCCGTCGATGAACTTCTGGGCAAGCAGGTCCTGGTGCATATCAAGCAGAATGTAGATGCCATTTTCCTCCGCCAGGTTCACAATATCCTTCACTTTCCGGAGATACTCCATATCCATCTGCCCCGGCTCCGGCTCCGCGCCGTCCCAGAAGATGCCGAAGCGCAGCAGGTTGAAGCCGGAACGCCTGAAGTAGCCGAAAGCTTTCTCAAATCCCGGATAGAAGTGGTTGTTCTCCCTTTGCCTTTGCAAAACATTCAGGCCGTGGAGGATGACCTCCTTACCGCTTTCGTTTACAAAACGTGTACCTTTTAGTGTAAGCTTTTCCATGGTTCCCTCTCCTTTATTTTTGATTCCGCGCCTTGATTTCCGCCTGTTCCTTTGTAATGATTTTTTCCACATTGAGGAACAGGAGCAGCCCGATTACGATGATGCCTGTAACAATCTCTACACCAAAAAAGCAACCGGTAATGACGTTCTGGGTTGCGGCGTTTTGCGTGGCCGCTATGGTCTCTCCACCTGCGAGCACCGGGGCAACATAGCCGCTTGCTGACAGCAGCAGATTGAATACCCCGCTGGAAAGCCCAAAGCACAGGGTGAGAATCACCGACTGGATGGAGGCCGAGAAACCGTCCACCCGGTGGCCGCACTTCCACTCCATGTGGTCCAGCACGTCGGCCATCAGCGCCGCGAACACATAGGCGCAGGGCAGGGCCTTGCCGCCTTTGGTGCGGGTACGGTCGATGATCTGCCCCATAATGAGGTTCGTCACCGCGTCGATAGCCTTGCTGATGATGGGGAACAGGGCCAGGAACGATCCGCCCCATACGCCGGTAAGGTTCAGCACATCGGTGTAGTACACGTTCAGGTAGGAACCCAGCACCGCGTTGAGCAGCAGCGCCCCCGCCGGCCCCACCAGGTAGCCCAGCCGTTTCTCCTTTGGGCTCACGGCATCGCCTGTGATTTTGCTTTTAGGCAGCCAGCCCCATTTTTCTTTGGCGGATTCCATATCAAGCGCCTCCTTCTGTCATTTATCATACAGGAAACGCCGGAAATTGTCTTGTAATTTTGTCGGTTTTAAGGTAAAATTGTAACAGATTTTTCAGGAGGCAGTTATGGACTACAACTATCTCGCGGAGTCTCTTGCCGCTCTGGCCGGGGTGCCGGTGCGTATCTACCGGGACGGCCGCTTTCTGAGCCTGCACCACACCCGATTCAAGCCGGACTTCGCCATAACCGAGGAGGAAAATATCTTCAAAATCGCCGGGGACGTGGGCTACTATATGGATCCGAACTTCCTGTACTACGGGCTGTTCCGCATAAGAGGGGAGGACATTGCTCTGGTCATCGGTCCGGTGTCTCCGTTCCCGGTAAGCAGGAACCTTGCCCGGAAAATTCTGGCCCGCATGGGCGAGCCGGTGAGCCGCACCCAGGAGGTGCTGGACTACTTTTCGGTTATGCCCGCCTACCCCCTGCGGAACTTTTTGCAGATTCTATGCACCATCCAATATTTCATTAACGGGGAGAAGGTAAGCGTGTCCAGCTTCCTGCTGGACGAGGAGGACCCGCCGAAACTCCCGGTCTTTTATGCCCCGGATATGCCCGCGCCGGAGCATTTCATGCACAACACCCTGGAGCTGGAGGAGCGGCTGCTGGCGGTCACGAAGAAATCCGCGGTAGAGATTGCGGAGTATCTGGGGTATTCCTCCCAGAGCTACTTTGTGAAGGTGTTCAAGAAAATACATGGGGTGACTCCGGGGGAATTTCGGAAGGGGTAGCCCATTGATCAGCTCGTTCCTGGTATGGAAACCTGCAAATGATGTTGTACGCAAGTGAAAGCTGCGTTATAATATTGGCATGGAAAATCAACGAGGAGGCTGCGCATGACGGATTATGAAAAAACGCTGGAATTATGGCGGCGTAAGAATGTGCAGTCGGACGTGGAACTGGCCGAAGCCCTGAACGGGTACGGCATCTCCTTTGCGTACCACTCCGGCAAAATCGAGAATGGCCGGGTCACCTACCACGATGTCCGTGAGGTTTTCGATACGAAGGGCAGCCTTGTCGCAAGGTATATCTATGACACATGGGGCGATACGCTCTCCGTTACCGATGCAAGCGGCAAAGCCATAACCGACCCGCTCCACATAGCCAACATCAACCCCATCCGCTACCGCGGCTACTACTACGATGCAGAAACCGGGCTGTATTATTTGCAGTCGAGATATTATGAATTTAAATATGAAGGAAATTGGGAAAAGAATATCTGACAGACGAAAGAAGTTAGGGATAAAGCAAAATATTTTGGCGGAAAAACTGGATATTTCAAACAATCATATGTCTGGAATTGAAAACGGAAAGGCAACTCCCAGTGTCGCGTTATTTGTGAAAATTTGTGATGAACTTAATGTGACACCTGATTTTTTGCTGCTGGGGAGTATGCATTCAAATCGAGTTTCAAAGGATGCTTCTGACTTGTTGCAAAAGTGTTCAGATCAAGAAATAGAGATGATTATGCAACTTGTGCAACATTTTGTAGAGTTGAGAGAACAGAAAGTAGAAAGTGACAAAATCTCCAAGTCATGATATAATCAAATATCATGTAGGAGGAAGGTATGTAGCTTTGCGAATTCTTTTTTGTGATGATGATTCGAAAATTTTAGCTCAACTTCAGAAATACGTTTGCGAATATTTTGAAAAGGGAAAGCTGAAACGTCCGGAGATGAAAGTGTATGTAAGCGGCGAAGAACTACTCAAAGCAGAACAAAAGGCAGATATTGCGTTTTTGGATGTTGAAATGCCGGGACGAAGCGGAATTTATGTTGGGGCAGAATTAATGAAAAGAAACCCTAGAACAAAAATCGTTATTGTGACGTCCTATCCGGATTATTTAGACGAAGCTATGCGTTTCCGTGTTTTTCGTTACCTTTCTAAACCAATTAATAAAAATCGACTTTTTGAGAATTTAAAGGATGCTATATATCAATATAATATCGAAAGTATTCGTATCCCGGTTGAAACAAAGGATGGAGTGGTAACACTTTCATCAGAGGATATTATTTGTTTGGAAGGACAAAAGAGGGGAACGAAAATTTGTACGGTAGACGGTGATTTGATTTCAGTGAAAGGAATCCAATCCTGGCAAGAAGAACTCAAAATTCCCAGCTTTTACGCTTCATATCGAAATTATATTATCAATATGAAGTATGTTGTATCCTTTAGTAAGGATTTGATCAAGTTAAAATACGCGAATAGAGAAATTAGCGCATATCTGGCAAATCGCCGGTATTCTGAGTTTAAAAATAAATATCTTTTATATATGGAAGGAATGCAGTGATGTGGGCATTAATTTGTTATGCGTTTGTTTTAACTTCAGAGGGTATTACGGCTTGGAGCTACTTTGAACAAGTATTTGAACGAAAAGGCAGCCGCAAAGTAGAAATATGGATGTTTATTTTAGGGTACTCGCTGTTATTTGCTTTGTCACAATTCAAAAATGTATTAATAAATACAGTTGCTTTCTTATTTGTAAATTTGATCTTACTGTTTTCGAATTTTGCATGTAAAAAATTAATAGGAATCATACAAGTGGCATTTTTAACAGTGGTTATGGGAGGGACGGAGATTTTAGCTTCTGTATTACTTTCACCTATATCTCATGATTTTGGAGCATATAAGTATGATTTATCTGTCATGATCTCTTTTGCTGTGTTGGGACGTCTTCTATATTTTTCCATTATGCAAATCAGTGCTAGGCTTTTTAAACCAACAAAAGACGGTATAGATACAAGTACAGTTCTTTTACTATCTGTACTACCATTAGTATCAGTACTTATTACGATGACGATTGCCTACATTAGTATAACTACGCGGATTAGACCAATTGTTGGCATATTGATGGCAATTAGTGTTATTGCATTACTGATGGTTAATATTTTAGTAACAGTTGTTTATAATCATATACAGAAAATGTATAATGATCGTTTAGAATTGGAGTTAATTGCTCAGAAAGCTGAAATAAATACGGAGAATTATAAAATACTAAAAGACCATTATGATCATCAACGTGTTCTGATACATGATATACGTGGTCATATGCAAGTGATGAGGGGACTGCTTGAATCGAAAAATTATGATGAACTTGAAAATTACCTTTTGGATATGGAACGGGATCCGGCTTTGCAAAAGATAGCACGATTATGTGATAATACAGTTCTGAATGTAATTTTGATTCATCACGCATCTATCTGCAAATCGTTAGGCATTGATGTCGATTTTGATATTCGTCAGCATTCGGTAGATTTTATATCGGCTCATGACATTACAGCAATTTTTGATAACCTACTTACTAATGCCGAGGAAGCAGCAAAAAATACCAGTGAGAAATATATTAAACTTTCTGCTACGCAGCAAGGAGAGACCGGAATGTTGATTACGATTATTAATTCTTGCGATTCTGCTCCGGATATGGATGAAGATGGAAATATAAAAACGAAGAAAAAAGATAAAGAACACCACGGTGTAGGTCTAAAAAGTGTCAAACAAGCGGTACAGCGTTATCACGGAGTATCGAGAATGTATTATAATGATGAGGAAAATAGATTTCACAGTGTGATTCATTTGACCAAATAAAACTCATAGTATTTAATGGACAGCTCAAGAATCTGATTGAAATGTCGGGTTCTTGAGCTGTTTTTCTGTTTTAAGTCACTATTAGATATATAAGCAAAAATTGAAGCTGTGAGTTTGGGTGCAAATATTCATCAATACGTAATTTCATGTTTTGTTTTTGTCATTTTGTGTATTAGATATTGACTTAATATGAATTCACTATATAGTTAAATCACAGATTATAACGACTATATTGCTAATTTTTGTGGAGGATATATGCTGATGTTTGTACAAGTGAAGTATCAACTGCGCAGCCGCGGGCGGAGCGTGCTGGTTTTGTGCATTGCGGCGCTGCTTGCGGCCTGCATGGCGTTTTACGTGGGGAATATCGGCGTGAACAAGGCTGCGCTGCAAAGCCTTTCGGATTCCGTGCCGGTGACAGTGCGCATCACGAGCCGAAACGGCGCGAAAACCGCGGGGCTGAACATTGAGGCGAAGCCGTTTGACCACTTGACAGAGGCGGGCGTGCACGATGTGCGATGCACCGCCGTGGCGGCCGGGGCGTTCAGCCCGGAGGTGCGCGCGCAGGAGATGTTCCTCGGCGGCGACACGATCGTGCGCGCGGGGAATTCGCTTGAGGCGCTGGAGCTTTCGGCAGACAATCTGCATTTTGCGGACGGCCAAAGCGCGGCGTTTTTGAGCGGCGACAGCGCGCAGTGCGTCATCGGCGAGGATTACGCGGAGCGAACGGGATTGCACCCGGGCGATACGCTTTCGCTTGAGATTTACACGGTACGGCAGTCTATGAACGGCACGATCTACCAGATGATCGGCGACGCGGCACTTGAGATCATCGGCACGCACAGCGCGCCCGGCGGTGCGGACGTGATTTTGCCAGTCAATTTCCTGCGCACAGAAGCAGAAACTGCGGGCGTATCGTTTTTGTACGATTCGTGCAGCGCGCTTGTAGACGACAGCACGCATTTGAAGGACTTTAAAGCCGAAATGCAGAAATATTTTATGGACATTAACCCGAGTGCGGAGGACCCGAACGCGGGCGACGCGCTCTCCGTGGAGGACGAGCTATTTGTGAAAACGGCGAGCCGCCTGCGGCAGAATATCGCGCTGTTCCAAAGCATGCTCGTGCCGTTTTTTGCGCTTATCATTGGGCTTGTGGTGCTGACGACTTCATTCATGCTGCCAAACGGCACGATCGAGTCGTTCGACGCGGCGCTGCGTGTGGCCGTGCCGGAGACAAGCGAGCTCACGATCACCTATGACGATAACGGCTACGGAGACCTTATGACGAGCTTAAATAACGCGCGGATGTCTGCGGTGCTGCTGTTTGTGGGCGGCTTGATCGCGGTCGTGGGCATTGTGGTTTTGTTGCTCTACTTCTTTATCGTCAAGCAGAAAAAGCGCACGGCGATCGAGCGGAGTTTGGGCATGAGCAAGGCGCAGTGCCGCGTATCGCTGATGGCGGGGATTTTGGTTTTGGCGTTGGTAGCGTCTGTCATCGGCGTCGGCATCAGTGCAGTTCTGCTGCAAAGCGATGTGCTGACGGGTACGGCACAGTCGGAGACGGAGGAGATCGACACCACATTCAGCATTTGGGAGAAGGGCCAGACGGAAGTCACGGAGCCGGAAACGGACGAGACGGGGCCGGTCGCGGTGTATGTATTCATCCCAGTGTGCCTGCTTGTGTTCATCTTTTTGCTTTCGCTGGTACTTGTGAACCGAAATTTGAAAACGGAGCCCATCCTGCTTTTGAGCGGGAAAGGGGAGTGAAATCATAAAATGCATTCTAAAACATCTAATTGCTTAAAATATAGCATATAAACTGGCTATCGAACCGCGGATAGCCAGTTTATCATATGAATTTTTAGCGCCACAAATTTGTGACTTTATGGAGACAATATAAATGAAAAATAAGATTATAAGCATACTAGTAGCTATTAATTTGCTTTGCCTTGCGGGCTGTGCTTCAAATGCGGATGATATTTACAGCAAAAATATGGCGGCGACGCCGAAGCCGAGCGTTTCTGCAGAAAGCGCGGAAAGCGAAGACGCGAATACACTTTCCGGCGCATGGACGCTGGTGTGCCCGCAGTATTCCGCCGTGCATTACGAGCGGTTCAGCGGGCTGTTCGCGGAGGAAATTCCCGGCGTGACGGTGGAGACGGTGACGTACCCAGAGAACGGCTACCGCGAAAAGGTGCAGCTTGCGCTGGTGGGCGGCGAGGAGATCGATTTGCTGGACACGCAGCTTTTATCTGTGCGCGATCTTGCAAACAGCGGGCTGGTGCGTGACCTCGGCGTGTTTTACGACAATAATGCGCAAGAAGATTATGTAAACATGGTGGACACATACCGCGTGGACGGAAAACTTTATGAAATGCCGGTCACGGTGTTGCCGATGGCGGTGTGGACGGACAAGAAAATGACAGAGTCGCTCGGTGTAGAGTTGCCGGAAACGTTGAGCTTTTCCACGCTGAATGACTGGACGCAGCAAGCAGAAAAAGGCTCGGAATACTACATGATCAAAGAGTACCCCAAGGCTTCTGCGGTCATGAACGAGCTTTCCGCGTTCTTGGATTTTGATGAGAAAACGGCGCGCTTCGACACACCAGAATGTGTGCAGCTTTTAGAAAATATGTACGATTTTGCGTTTGCGCCGGACAGCGACTACACGACTTCGGGTTCGGACAATTTCAGCGATTATTTTGCGGTGTATAACAGCGTGCCGAGCCCGTCTCTCGCGTTCCCGGTGGGGTACCCGAAAGAGACGGTGAACGACCCAAAACCGTTTGCACTCGAAAATGGCGACGTGTTATTGGAAAAATTCTGCACGCTTGCGATCCCGACGGAAAGTAAAAACGCTGAAAACGCGTGGACGTATATCGATTTTGTAACGGGCGACCTCACGGAGTATATCGATAACGTCACGGCGTGGTCGTATAGCATCAATCGCGCCTATGACCGCAATTTGACGGTATTGATGCTGCAGCGGCAGTTTAATTTCACAGAGGAAGAAGCCGAGAGCGCGCTCGAAAACTTTGATGCGATTATGGAAAAATATAATGCAATCCCGACGATCGATGACCGCTTGTATGCGTCCTTATACGAAACGGTGAATGCGTACCTAACAGCGGACAAAGCGCCCGCGGAGGAAACGGCGGCGAAATTACAGGCGAGTGCAGAGCAGTATTTTGCGGAGTGACACAGCCCGAAAGGGGAGAGAACATGAAGAAGAATCGAAAAATCTACTGGTTGTTTTTGGCGCCGAGTTTGCTCGGTGTTGCGGTGTTTTACTGCGTTCCGTTTCTCTATGCGGCGTATTATGCGGTGATCGACAACATCGGCTCCGGGCAATTTGTGGGGCTGCAAAATTTTATCGACGTGCTGCAAAACGATCTTTTCCGCACGGCGGCGAAAAATACGCCGATCTTCATGGCGCTGACGGTGCCGCTCGGCATGGCTTTGGCGCTTTTGACGGCGCTTTGCTTGCGGAAGATCAGCCGCGGGCGGCAGCTTTTATCGCTGTGCCTATTATTACCGCTTGTGGTGCCGAGCGGCACGGGCGCGTATTTTTGGAAGATCTTATTCGACCAAAACGGGCTTTTGATCCGCACGCTGGTGCTGTTCGGCGTGCCGCATGAATCGCTGATACAATTAAACGGGCGCATGGCGATTTTGGTATTCGTGTTTTTGTGGAAGACCGTGAGTTACAACACAATTCTGTTCTGGTCGGGACTCAACTGGATCCCGAAGACGTATTACGAGCAGATGGCGCTGGAGGGCGGCGGACACTTGGCACAGTTTCGGCAGGTGACGTGGATATACCTTGCGCCGACGACGTTCGTGGTGTTTTTGATGTCGGTCGTCAACGCGTTTAAGGTGTTCAAAGAAATTTACATGCTGTTCGGCGCGTACCCGGGACCGGATATTTACATGCTCCAGCACTACATGAACAATCTGTTCGCGGCGCTCAACCTGCCGCGGCTTTCGAGCATTGCGTACATTCTATTCGTGTGCATCAGCGCAGTGCTGCTCGTGGTGTTCCGTTTGCAAAAGCGCGTTTCGGATGCGCTGGAATAGGGGGCGAGCATGAAAAAATGTTCTATTCCTTCCTACATATTTTTGGCTTTACTCGCAGGTGTAGCGATATTTCCGGTGCTGTTTGTCATTTCCAACTCATTTATGAGCAGTGCGGAGATCATCAGTCGGTATTCGGCGGAGATTTTGCCCGCAAACGAAGCGGATTTCGCTTCGCGCGGTGTGCATTTTGTGCGTGTGGGACTTCTCCCCGAACGGTTCGATTTAGGGCAGTACCGCGAGCTGTTTTTGAAAAGTCCGGGGTACCTGAGAATGTTCTGGAATTCCGTTGCAATCGTGATCCCGGTTTTGCTTGGGCAAACGATTTTGGCGCCGCTGACGGCGTATGGTTTTGAGCGTGTCATGTGGAAGCACAAGGAAGCACTGTTTCTTGTGTACATCGTCATCATGCTGATGCCGGCGCAGCTTTTGCTTGTGCCGAACTTCGTGGTGGCAGGTTGGCTGCATATTCGGGACAATGTACTCGCGATTATATTACCGGCGGTGTTTCACCCGCTTGGCGTGGTGCTCATTCGGCAGCAGTTGAAAAATTTTCCGACCTCCTGCATAGAAGCTGCAGCGCTGGACGGCGCGGGGGAGTACCAAACGTACAGACTGATCGTGCGGCCAAATTTGTCCTCGGTCGTGGCGGCGTTGACCGTTTTGCTCTTTGCGGATAACTGGAATATCGTCGACCAAGCGGTGGTGTTTATTCGCAAAACGTATGAAAACCCGCTTTCCGTGTACCTTGCGAACGTGGTGTCGGAAGCGCCGGGCATATTCTTTGCGGTCTCCGTGTTTTATCTTATACCGGCGCTGCTGGTGTTTTTCCTCGGGCAGGATCATTTGATCGAGGGCGTTGTGCTCTCTGAGCTGAAAGTGTAGGTGCAAAATGAAGCGAAAAGTGAAGCTGCGCGCGAAAATCTTTTGCGCGCTCGGCGCGGTATATTTTCTGTTTGTGCTGTGCATGACGGTCTACGCACAGACCACGCACATAAACGCATTACCTACCGTAACGCTGATGCGTGTGGAAGACGGCGTTGTGCCGCGCGAAGCCGTTTATGGTAATCGGCAGAGAGGCTACCGCGTTTACACCGTAAAGCAGGAGGACGGCGCGTTCGGCAAGGCGTATTTTTTGCATGTTGTGGAATCGGAAAAGATCTTTTCGACCGAGCAGGAAGGCAAAGTGCTCATCGGTGCATTGCGCCGAGAAACGAACCCCGTGGCGTTTGAGATACATTTATCTGAAAATGAAATGCCGTATGAGGGCATGGAGGTGAAAATCGTGGGGTAGAAGTGGCAATTATAGATAATTATATAAGTAAAAATGAAGTTGCAAATCTAATTGGTAAAGATATAACCGTCATAGATGCTCATGGGAATTCAATCAAAGAATATAAGTGGGCTGAAATGATCCACGGAACAGTGTGTACATCTATTTTGGCAGAAAAATTTAAAGATGCAAATATTACGGCAGTTTCTTTATGGGACTCACATATGGAAATCTCTTTAGAAGAGGTATGCTCAGCATTTCAGTTATTTGAAAAAAGTAATTTTAAATGTATTTGTTTGAGTATAGGAATTCATAATTGGATTCATCTACACGCATTATATAATATAACACAAAGAATAGTTTCTGATGGGATCCAGATTATAAGCTCTGGATCAAATGATGAAAAAATAACTTTTCCTGCTGCGTATCCGTGGGTGCTTGGTGTAAAGTACATGCCTTATATAAGTGGAATTAAGAGAATTTATAAATCTGAAGATGGATGTGATATAGCTACAGGATTTTTTAAATCACAAGTGTTAGAAAAACTAAGTATTAGAAATTCTTTTTTATACTTCCGACGATGCTCTTCCCGTGCTCTTGGGCGTTCGGGTGCAAATTGATGTTGGCAGGTTCGGCAGAGATACTTCTGATACCCATCGGGATCTTTGCCGTAACGATAAAATGAATGATCGTTGTTGCATTTTGGACACTGAATGTGATATGATTTCATCATGAGAACCCTCTTTTTTTGGAAGATATGTGTTTTGTGGTGAAACCATTATACCAGAGGGTCTGAGTAGTTCTCAATTTTCATTTTAGTTTACAATACGATCGGTGCGGACGGGAGGTATAATCATGTTTCGTTTAGCACTTTGCGGAAAAAACTGCGAACTATTGGAAAAAATAAAATCTCATATTCAAAGCTTTGTAGAAACATATAAAAATGAAACCAAGTGCATTTTGATTGAGCAGTATAAGCAATTAGCGTCGCTTCGTGATGATATGGTAGATGGAATTCACTTCGATATTCTTATGGTCGAAATTGATGCGCATCCACATGAAGATTTTCGTTTACTTTCGGAAATGCGAAAAACCGCTACGGACACTATCGTCATTCTCTTTTCAAAGTTTCTCGACTACGATTTTACTCGGCTGGGGTATCAGGTAGGCGCATTTCGGTATCTATCCACACACAATTTGTTTTCGGATCTGCCGGAAGCACTTTGCACTGCACTGGAAATTTCCTCTAAAAAGCAAAAAGGATACTACACGTTTTCTCATTATTCGGAAATTATCCGAATTCCATTAGATGATGTCTTATACGTAAAGCGAGTTAATCGTATAACCATGATCAAAGCAAAGAACGGCAATTTTCATCTTCAATTACCGTTAAAAGAGATTTATAAAGAAATAAATGACAGTAGATTTTTATTTATAGACAGAAGCTGCTTTGTAAATATAGATCATGTGACTTGCTTTGCTGATGCAGAAGTTAAGTTGGATAATCAAGAGAGCCTACCGATCAGTCACTCAAACTTTACTGCCATTAGAAGCGTATTACTATATAAAACACCTAATGAAATACAACAACCCGTAAGATAACTTCTTATTTCATATTCCATATAAAACCGCCCGCTATGTATCTAATTTTGATACATGAGCAGGCGGTTTTTATTTTTACGGCATCGGAAGAACCATACGCACGCATTTTTTCACTGGGTACAAGCTGACATTTAGATACATAACGATTTGTTCTTTTCCGGCTTGTTCCTCAAGGTAAGTCACGCCATCTGCACGGCCGGATGTTGGGTAGACCATATAAAGAGAAGCTTCCGTTCCGGGCATCACAGAGATGCCATCTGCTTTTGAGTTAAGATCCGGGTTTGCGATTTTCATATAGATTTCACTCTTATTGAAGTAAGCGGACTGCGCTTCATTCAAAAGGTTAAAATCGCGGATAAAAACGCCGCCGTCCGTATTGTTTTCATTTTTGAAATCTACGGTCAACAGAACTACGTCATGCTGTGTGTTTTCTGCAAGATAATCGACAGGCTTGCCGAATCGCTGCATAAAATCTTCGTAACGCACTACTTCCGCTTCGCGAACACGAACAGAATACCCATTGGTATTTTCTCCTTTTGAGTAGAAAAAATCACCGTTTAGGGGAATCCATTCGCCGATGCCGTATTCCTGCGTTTCAAATGAATAGGCTGTTGCATTAACGTACCAGATGCGCCATGCACAAAGCACCAGTGCAACGGATAAAAGAATGACCGAAAGCGTTTTACTCACTCTTATCTTGCGTTTCATACGGCGTTACACGTCCTTCCCGTACAAGGTAGATTTCATCGGACAGCTCGCGCAAAACAGAAAAATCATGGCAAGCCAGAATAACCAATGCGCCCCGCTGTTTTTGCTCAAGAAGCAGATCTCTCACCATTTCTATGCCGTCTGTATCCAGTGCGTTTGTCGGCTCATCAATCAGAAGCAGCGCAGGATATTCCAAAATTGCTCCGGCAATGCCTAATCTCTGCTTCATACCGAGTGAAAACTGCTTGTATTTTCGCGGATCATCCGCGCCGAGTCCGACCTGCTCCAACACTTCGCGGATACGTTCCTCCCCGACTTTTCGGTGAATATTTGCAATCAGCTTTAAGTTCTGTGCCGCCGTATAATGATCGATAAATGCCGGGTTTTCAATCAGCATACCAATGTCCGGCGGAAAAGAAATATCCTTTCCAAGTACCTTACCATCAATCGTGATCGTGCCCTCCGTCGGGCGGATCAGCCCGGCGATTAACCGCATAAGCATAGTTTTACCGGAGCCGTTCACACCGCGCAGACCGTAGATCGTACCGCTTGTAAGGGTGAGCGAGACGTCTTCAATGACGGTAATATTCTTGATCGTTTTTGTAACATGATTTATTGCGATTTCCATATAGGCTTACTCCTTTTCATGACTACGATAGGTCTGAGCCGAGAATGTCTCGATATTGGAACACAAAATACCCTATACCGATACTAAGCACAGCGAGCCATATTCCCAATAATATACCAAACGGCATGGTCAGACCGGTTGACACAAGCAGTGCGTTTCTTGCGCCCATGGCATAGTTACCAAAAAACACCGGGCTTTGAATATAGGCGCCTGCGAATAAATAGCCGGCAAGTACGAAGTAGCTTTGCACCGGTTTCAAAATGAGAGATAAGATCAACTGTACCAATGCGAGTACGATCATAGTAAAGCCGGTCATTAAAAATACCGGCCAAATATTCCAAGTGGTACTGCTTGTTAAATCGTCTGCTTTCATGTAGAGCTCTCTCGAAACATACCAATTTGCCTGCATACTCGGCTTTGCACCAAAGCATAATCCGGCAGCCGTGCTGGCTGCAAAAACGATCAAATAGTTTGTAATGGTATTGATGATTGTCCAAACACATTTTGAAAGCCACCAGTTTCCTCTGCTGCCGGAGAGCACCATTAGCTGTTTGCCTATGCCGTTTAATTCTGCAAACGGATAATATAGAGAAGTAAATTGCATCCATAAGACGAATACGAACCACATCGTCGGCATTACGAAATCGTTTTCTGCGCCGGAGATCAAATTCACTTTACCGCAGCCGCCAATCAATGCCAAGAAATAGTCTGCCGTTGTAACAGGAGATTCCAAATATTGCGGATCGGTGAGCTCGAAAATGCGCAGCGTCCAGAAATGATAGATCGAAAGGAAGAAAAACATAATAAATGTAACGATTAAGCGCTTTTTAGCGTGCCCTATGCCGTAGCGCAAATCGTGATCCAAAAATTTAATAAACATCTGCGTTTTTCCCCCTTTCCAAAACAATAGCGAGCGGCAGAAGAATGAGTAAAGCCATCATAATCGCATAGACCACGATAGATTGATTGGACGATGAACTGGTCATCCAAATGTAGTTTAGAACAGAGGTTTCGGTAAATGAGCGGTATACGGATGCTTTTTGCAAAGATGCGATGATATACAGCAGTACAAGATATGGTGCAAAAAGAACCACAAATTTATTCTTTTCAAAGAATGAAAGTGCAAGCGGAATCGTTGCCCATGCACCGGCAAATATACCGATCATCAGCATATTCAGGAAAGCTGTGCATAACGGGTGAGCGTAGTAGAGGTTTCCGAGCAGCTTAGTTGCGCTTACTTGATAATATAAGGCAAAGTTTATATCCGGGCGATAAGCCGGCACAAGGCATGACGCAAGCAAAAAGCTAAAAAGCATCGGCAGCAAAACCGTTAAAGCCCCTGAAAGGAACGTGGAGACATATTTTCCTAAAAAGTAAGAAGCTTTTCCAAGCTGCGATGCCATAATGCGGTCGTATCCGTTCTTTTCTTCCGCAAGATAAGACCAGCTGTACGGGATAACGACAAAAACCGGCATCGTATAAAAGAAAACCATCGGCAGCGTTTCATTGGCTCGACCGCCGATCCACGAATTATAAAGAGTGTAGATTTGCAGGAAAGGGTATTCGGCAAAAGTGCCGTCTGCCTGCAAGTCTACAGTTGTAAGAGTAAGCTGTAAATTATCTTTATATGATTTATAAGCCAAAATATCATCTGCTGTTACGATTAAAAGTAAAATCAGCAGCACAAATAGAAATGATTTGCTGTGAAATAAATTGTAGAGCTCATTTTGCAGAAAGTGCCTAAGACTTTTCATGTGGGCTATCCTTTCATTTTGCTAAATCACGCAGCATAACGCCGTAAAAGATTTCTCTGCCGGGAGTGATGGCTAAGAACGGATCTTTTTGCGATAAATATACGCGGTCGATCAAAAACTCTATTGTGAAATTTTGTGTTTCGCCCGGCTGTAATTCAAAGCTCCAGTAATCGTCTCCGGGACCGTGTGGATCAAAATAGGTCTCGTATGCAGAATAATAATTTCCGACGGTTGTATACCCCTCCGGGTTGTTCTGATTCTCGGGAATAAGGTCTTCATACGCGCTAAGTACAAACATATTGGCGTTGAATTTATATTTTACGCCGTTTTTGTTTTCTGCATCAATATTCTTAAGGGATAATTCTACATGCAGTATGCACGGGTCTTCAAAATCGGATGCGTATCTTGCCCAGATAGAACTATCCGAGTTATATTTAATATCACTTTCCTCATATTCTTTAACGATAGCATCAGTTATACAAAGCTCTAAGTCGCCATCCCAGCCGAGCCACGGTGCATCTTCTGTTTTTGCTTCGCCTTGATTATAGTACCGACTGTGCAGCGTATAGGGTTCACCTATTTCTGCAAAAGTTTTTATAAGCGCATCAGCTTCCGGTGAATTCACTTCCGACGAAGTTGTTTTAGAAGCACTTTCTTTTGGTTCACTTTCTGTCGGTGCTTCGCTTGACGTTTCTAATGGAGAATTCGAGCTTTCGGGTTCAGCAGCTGACATAGACGATGAATTTTCCGTTTCCGCTTCACTTGATCGATCCATGATAAAATAAATAACCGATGCGCCGACCAGTAGAATGAGAATTGCAACCGTGCAGATTATAGCTTTTTTGTTCATAATATTAACTCCTGAATTAAGACGATTTACGAGATTATATAAAAAACTACATTCAAATAGATTTAGAATTCAAAATTTATGTAACGTATCGTAAATGCGGATACCACCGTTACAACAGCCATCAACAACGCTAACAGTCTTTTTGGTTTCATTGAGTTTGTCACCCTTTCGCTAAAAAATACTTTTTGTCTGTGGTGGCCACCACTGCTTGCAAAATCAAGTTTCAAGTTATATATAGCCGAAACCTGAATTTTCTGTCTATACAATAGCATATAGTTGACGTTTATGCCGAAATATTGTCTGAATTGAGCAAAAATTATGTCTGAATATTTCATTGCGCTGTATACCTACTTGTATTGCAAAGGATCACTGCTAAATTATGTACCAGCCGCTCAAATCAGGCGGCTGGTTTCCTATGGGTTCAAGATCCCATATCCGAGGATTTCATAATACCCGACGGGATATTGGTTCTGGCGGCAGGCGTCGCCGGAGTTGCCCTCGATGGTGTAGACGATGCCATTTTCGCATTTTTCCACAATGCCGACGTGATCGGCTTCGCCGTCCTGCGGGCCGGATGCGCTGTTCGGGTCATTCCAGTCAAAGAAAACGATCATGCCGGGAGAGGGATTAACCGAGTTATCCGCCCATTGCCCGTGGCTGCGGAACCATTATCAAACAGATTCACACGCTGGTTTTGATGGATCGACCGGGGGACCGCGGCGTTTATCGACGGATTCCTGTTAAAATTATGGGCGCATACCATACGCCGCCGGAGCCGGTTGTTGTTCCGGAACAGATGGAAAAGCTCGTAAAAGAGTTTTCAAAGAAAAAACTGCACCCGATTGAGAGTGCAGCGCTGTTTCATTTGAAATTTGAGGGTATTCACCCCTTTGTGGACGGCAACGGCCGCACAGGGCGTTTGATACTGAACCTGTTTCTTATGCAGAATGGCTATCCACCTATCAATGTGAAATTTGCAGACCGTAAACGGTATTATGAAGCATTTGATAGTTATTATCGTGATAACGATGCGGGGGCCATGGTTCAATTGATTGCCGAGTATGTAGAAGAAAGGCTAATCAGGTATATAGAAATTACGAATTAGGGAGGAATAGAAAATACGAGCACCATTGGTAAAGCCACGCTGCAGTCAGACGAAAACGGTTTGGTTACGCTTCAATGCGATAGGTGTAAAAGCAGATTCAAAATGGATTGTACTTATTTGAATGATGAACTGAGCGGGGATATTTGTTGCCTTGTATGTGGAATATCAGAAGCGTTAAATACATTTTGGCCTCATGATCTACGGAGGATTGCCGCAGATCGTAAGTTTCCAGAGCGAACGACAGAAAGCAGAAAGTATATCGATGCAAATCTGCTTGTCCGCAAGAAGCAGATACAAGTTTAACAGCAGTCCTTACGCAGTTAACGCTCATACAGAAGCAACTGCATACAGATTTACAATTCGTTCCGACTCAATATCTTCGACAAAATCAGAACTTTTTGAGTGTTTTGCATTATCGGGATCGCAACGCTTTTTTACAGACTTAAATTCGGTAAGGCTATGTATTTTAAGTCCAAAACTCAACTGCTTGTCCTCCAAGCAAGGACACCGGAGCATTTCTGTCACGTATGTAGGCACCGAAGAACTCGCTCATCTCGAGATGGTGGGGACAATCGTGTACCAGCTGACGCGGAATTTGACGCAGGAGGAAATTCAAAAGCAAGGCTTTGATGCGTATTTCATCGACCACACGACGGGCGTTTACCCGGTAGCGGCCTCCGGCGCGCCGTTCAGTGCGGCGAGCATCGCCGTAACGGGCGACACGCTGGCAGACATCAACGAAGACCTCGCCGCCGAGCAGAAGGCCCGCGTAACGTATGACAACATTCTGCGCTTTGCGGATGATCCCGATGTGCGCGACCCCATCAAGTTCCTGCGCGAGCGCGAGATTGTGCATTACCAGCGCTTCGGCGAGGGTTTGCGCATCGCGACTGACCGACTCGATTCCAAAAACTTCTACGCGTTTAACCCCTCGTTCGACTAAACAAAAACGGGCGGCACTTTTTCGGTGCTTGCCCGTTTTTCCTATGGCTTACGGCGAATTTGTAACTTTTTAGACGATTTTGACGCAGGGTTAGGAGGCAAAATACCCTGAATTTTCCTGCGAATGCGACAAATTCACGGGGGTTCGGGCGCAAATTTTTCCGTACTGTTACAAAGATTTAATGAAACGGCGAACTTTGCGGTAAAACACTGGAGATTTTCTGCACAGTGTGGTATACTAACTCTGTTTAATGCGGAAAAGTGCGGCTTTCCGCAACGGCAAAATTTGGCAGCGTGTGTTTGGGGTGCGGGCAAAGGCCGCACGCTATGCGCAAAAATGGAACGGCGCTGCACAGAAAGGGGCGAAGCCTCTGTGAAAAAAAGAATACTGCTCGGGCTGATCTCCGTTTTCAAAGCGCTGTATAACGCCGTGTACGCCGTCATGAAGCTGCGCCCCATGCAGAAAAAAGTCGTCATGATCAGCCGCCAGTCGAACAGCCAGCGGCCGGATTTTGAACAGCTCGGCGCAGAGATTGAAGCGCGTGATCCCGGGGTGCGCCTTGTGTATCTCTGCCGCGAAATGGGCGATACGCCGTTAGAGCTCCTGCGCTATTGTTTCCATTTGCTGCACTGCGCCGCGGAGCTTTCCACTGCGCATGTGTGCATCATAGACGGCTACTGCATCCCGGTCAGCGTGCTGCATCACCGTAAAGAGCTGCGCGTGGTGCAGGTCTGGCACGCGCTTGGCGCCATTAAGAAGTTTGGCAGGCAGGCGCTTTCCGTGCCCGGCGGGCGCGATAAAGAGCTTGCGGAGCGCATGGGGATGCATAAGCACTACGATGCCGTGCTCTGTGCGAGTCACCGTACAGCAAAAGCCTATGAGGAGGCGTTCGGCGTTTCTGCCGATAAAATGCGCGTGACCGGCGTGCCGCGCGTAGACGCCATTTTGAAAATGAATCGCGCGCGTTGCCGCCGCCGTTTTTTCGCGGCCTACCCGGAGCTGCGCGAGCAGAAGATCGTCCTATACGCTCCCACGTTCCGCGACGGCGAGCAAATGCCTGAGATTGAGCCGCTCATCACGGCGGCGGAAAAAATGGGTATGCTGCTCATCGTGCGGCTGCACCCACTCGACCGCGAGCGCTTGGAGCGCCGCCGTGTGCTGCCGAAATTCCGCGAGTGCCCGGAGTTCGGCACCTTCACGCTAATGGCAGTAGCAGACGCCGTCATCACGGACTATTCCGCTATTTCCATTGAGGCGAGCCTCATCAAAAAGCCGGTGTATTTCTACGTTTACGATTTAGAGCGCTACAAGGAAACGCGCGGCCTCAACTTTGACCCGCTTGCAGAGATGCCGCACTGCGCATTCACAAAAGCCGAGCCTCTGGTCGACTGTATTCTCCACACGCCCTACGATTACGAAAAGCTCACCGCCTTCAGAAAAGAATTCGTGGAGACGGATGACACGAACAACACGCAGCGCTGTGTGGATCTTATAATGACTTTCCTTACAGAAGGGATAAAGGATAGATAAAATGAAGTCAGAACGTAATTTTGATTCGATAAAAGTCAGCGTTATCGTTCCTGTATACAACGTTGAAGCGTATTTGGAGCGTTGCCTTGATTCCTTAGTGAAGCAAACGCTGGAAGAAATTGAGATCATTGTTGTCAACGACGGCACAAAGGATAATTCGCAGGCGATCATAGACCGCTATGCCGCAGCATATCCGCAGAAGGTGATAAGCCTCATCAAAGAAAACGGCGGACTATCCGATGCGCGCAACTACGGTATTCCGTATGCGCACGGTGAATACATCGGCTTTGTGGACAGCGATGACTATTTAAACGTGACTATGTACCAAAAGCTGTACGACCGCGCCGCTGAAATGGATTCGGACATTGTGGTTTGCGGCTATTACGGCATAGACGAAAATACCGAAACACGGCGCTTTTTCCAGCGCGGCAGCACGCTGGAGTTCGGTGTGAGCCTGCACGAAAACCCGAAGCTTCTGTACACAAATGCACCGTATGCCTGGAATAAAATTTACCGCCGCGCCTTATTTGAGCGCACGGGGATACGCTTCCCGAAAGGGAAAATTTATGAGGACATTGCGACCATCTATCCGCTGATGCTGCATGCCAACCGAATCTCCAAAGTAAACGAGCCGCTGTACTACTATATTCTAAAGCGCGAAGGCGCAATCACGGCGACATTCTCCGAGAACATCCTGCAGATGTATGATTCGCTCGCAATCATGAACGAATACTATATTCGGGAAGGCGCGTTCGAGGAGTTTAAAGAGGTGCTCGGCTTCATCAATTTGAAGCACACGATCCTGCGCTTCCGCGATTTTACGGCATATAAAGATAAAGACCTGCAGTTTAAAGTCGTCCGTAAGGGCTTTCAGCATCTGGATCACTATTTTGATGACTGGCGCAGAAACAAGGTGTTTTTTGACTTTTTCTTCTCCAAAAAACGGCTGATGGGCGCTTTGGCCAAGCATGAGTTCACGTGGTATCTTTACAGCATGATGCCGAATTCCGTGCTGCGCCTTTTGGGCAAAGCGGCAAAAACGATGCGCAAGGCTTTGACAGTTTTCTCAAAGCGCAGTTATTTGAATAAATACTACTACGTGCGCACGTGTAAAAAGAAGCCGCTTTGCGACAAGCAGGTGCTTTTTGAATCCTTCCACGGTACGAACCTAAATGATTCGCCGTTCGCAATGATGCGCGAGCTGGCAAAGGACCCGACGTTTACCATCTATTACACGTCGAAAAAAGATCTGATGGGCGAGCACCGGAAGATATTAGACGCGTATGGTCTGAACCGTGTGCAGCTTATCCCGCTCGGCTCGAGAAAATACCAGAAGATTTTGGCAACGAGCCGATACCTTGTAAATAACGTGAGCTTCCCGACGTATTTTATCCGCCGTGAAGGGCAGGTCTATTTGAATACATGGCACGGAACGCCGCTGAAGACCCTCGGCAAAAAAATGGCGATGGGCATTCAGGATATGAGCAACATGCAGCGCAATTTCCTGCACAGCAGCTATCTTCTGCACCCGAACCGCTATACGATGGATCACATGATGGAAGATTACAACCTGAACCATCTCTATACGGGAAAAGTGATCCTGAGCGGGTACCCGCGCAACGCGATATTCTGGGATAAAGACGCGGCAGCGGCGGTGCGGAAGCAATACGGAATGGACGGCAAGGAAACCTTTGCCTACATGCCGACTTGGCGCGGCGCGATGAGCTCCGGCGCAAACAAGGGCGGGTACGAAGCGGAGGTACGCGATCTGCTGACAAAGTTCGACAGCACGCTGACGGATAAGCAGATCATGTACGTGAACCTGCATCCGCTTGTAAAAGACAAAGTGCCGATCGAAGGTTATAAGCACATTGTAAAATTCCCGGATGACGTGGACAGTTACAGCTTTTTGAATGCTGTGGACGTGCTGATTACGGACTATTCCAGCGTTTTCTTCGATTTTTCCATCACGCGCAAGCCCATCGTGCTCTTTATGTACGACTATGATGCGTACATGGCAGAGCGTGGCATGTATATGGATGTGCGCGACCTCCCGTTCCGCAAAATTTATACCATGAACGAAATGCTCGCATACCTGCACGAAAACGATAAACAGGCAGACGTGAACAGTGCGGCGTATGACGCGTATTATAAGATGTTTACAAATTACGATGCGCCGGATAATATCCAGAACCTGAACGACATGCTGTTCTACGGAAAAGCGCCGAAGTTTGAAGTGATCGATTATGCCGAAAACAAAAAGCGGCCGCGAAATGTTTATCTTGTCGGAAAGAACGACCATAAGGGTTGGGCGAAAGAGCTGGAACAGCAGCTCTGTTCCATGGAAGCGCCCGTAGCGGTTTTCCTGCGCAGGGATTTCAACGAGCTCACCCTCAAGGAGCTGACCGATAAATATAACGATTGGCTGGATTACACCGTGATTGATACGCAGATGTTCCTTTCTTTGCCGGAAAACATCAAGCTGTTTTTCAGCAGAGAGCGTAATACGTATAATTGCGATGCTGTTTTCGCGCGGGAAGTATTCCGTATTTTGCCGCATCTGAATATTCAAAGTGTAACGGCAGGCGATGACTCTTACAGAAACCGGAGCATTGAGCAAGCTGTAAAAAACGAAAGGAAAGGCTAAAACATGAAACGAGTATTGACCTACGGAACGTTTGACCTGCTGCATTACGGCCACATCAACCTTTTAAAGCGCGCAAAGGCACTGGGCGATTATCTTATCGTGGCGCTTTCCACGGATGAGTTCAACGCCGGCAAGGGCAAAAAAGCGTTTCACGATTATGAAACGCGCAAAATGATGCTCGAAGCCATTCGCTACGTTGATCTCGTCATTCCGGAGGAAAGCTGGGATCAGAAGATCAGCGACGTGAAGGACTACCATGTGGACGTCGTCGTTATGGGTAGTGACTGGGAAAACAGCGATCGCTTTGACTACCTCAAGGATTACTGCGAGCTCGTCTTCCTGCCGCGCACGCCGGGCATCTCCACCACGAAGATCAAGCACGACCTCGGCCTTGTAAACGAAAACGAAAATGCCGAAGCGCTCATGAACCACTGATTATACGCTTTCGCGAAAAGTTATTTATAAAAATAGCAGATATAAAACACGCTCCCGCTGCAGATACTTTAAAGAAGTAAGCAGGGGAGCGTGAATTTTTTTGAGAAAAGTTAGATCAAAAGGTTTTTATCGCCGTTACAGTTCGCTCTGTGTTACGCCGTCAAATCGACATACTCGCCTTTGACGAAGCCCAAAAGCTGATCCGGGTTTACGATGAGCTGCACGCCGCGCATACCGCCGCTGACGGCGATTGCATCAAACAGCATGGCGGTCTCGTCGATATACGTCGGGAACTCCTTCTTCATGCCCACGGGCGAGCAGCCGCCGCGGATATAGCCGGTCGTCGGCAGCAAGTCTTTCACGTGCAGAAGCTCCACGGATTTATTTTTGCTGGCTCTGGCGGCTTTTTTGAGGTCTAATTCCTCCGCTACGGGGATGCAAAACACGACAAACCCGGTCTTATCGCCGCGCGCAACGAGCGTTTTGAACACCGTCTCATACGGCATGCCCACGGCGTCTGCCGCGTGTATGCCCGCGAGATCGGTCTCCTCAAATTCATATGTGCGCACCTCATAGGGAATCTTCGCGCTGTCCAGCATGCGCATGGCGTTCGTCTTTTTTACGCCGGAGCTCATGCTTCACCGAGCTCCTTCAAGATCATGTCGGCCGCCTGCTTTGCGCACTTGCGGTAGCCTTCCTCGGTCAGATGCAGCATATCCGGGCACTTATAATAGTGCTCGCCTTCCTTGCACAGCGCGTAAAGGTCGTTCACCGGGATGTTTTCCTCTGCCATCAGCTTTTTGGCGGCGTTGTTATACAGCTCCACCCACTCGTTATTGTAGTTGATGCTGTCCGCCTGCGTGCCGGTGTTGTCTGCCGCCATGCCGGGCTCCAAAATCGGCGTGGTGGTCGCGAAGATGATCTTCGCGCCGTTTTCTCTGCACAGCTTGATGATGCGCTTTAAGAAGTGCACATATTCCTCAACGGGGTGCATGGCCTCCGTCATCGGAGCCTCAATGTTCATATCCCAGTAGCCGTTGTTCCAGTGTACCACGTCAAAATGACCGTGATGCTTGAACATCTGGTTCGCCTGCCACAGCGTGTACGCAGCGAAGCGGCCGTTGTCCTCGGCGTCGTAAACGACCTCACACTTGCCGTCTAACTCTTCTTTTACATAATCGTCATAGCCCATGCGAATGGAATCGCCGAGCAAAAGCACTTTTTTCATTCTGAAAACCTCTTTTCGGGTAGATTTGCCAATAGAATTATACTGCCAAAACCGTGAAAATTCAAGATGCTTTCGGCAGTATACAAAAGGGCGTTGCGATTCTCTGAAAAGCGTGGTATACTCTGCTTGTTTTTCTAAAAAGATTGAAAAAAGGAGCTGTGAAAAATGGGCAGATACGATGAAATTTTGGCGCGTTTTATGGCATTTGCCGAGCGCGAGCCGCGCATTCTGATGGGCGTGCAGATTGGTTCCGGCGTGTGGAAAGACCGCCCGGCAGACGCCTACACGACGCAGTGGGGGCAGAAAGCATATGAAAATTAAACCCGCCAAGCACAGCAAAACGGCACCGATGAAATCTGTCACCGGTGCCGTTCATTTTAGGTTAGGGGAAAAGCGGACTTACTTCTTTTCCTGAATGTACTTGTCGATTGCAGCTGCGGCGGTCTTGCCTGCGCCCATGGCGAGGATAACCGTTGCGGCGCCCGTTACGGCGTCGCCGCCTGCGTACACACCCTCGATGGAGGTGAGGCCGTGTTCGTCTGCGATGATCTGGCCGCGCTTCTGGGTCTCAAGACCCGGGGTGGTGGCTTTCAGCAGCGGGTTCGGGGAAGTACCGAGGGACATGATAACGCAATCCATCGGAATATCAAATTCGCTGCCCTCAATGACGATCGGGCTGCGTCTGCCGGAAGCGTCCGGCTCGCCAAGCTCCATTTTTACGCAGCGAATACCGGCGACCCAGCCGTAGTTCGGGTCACGCGGGTCGGTGACGTCCGTCGGCAAAATCTCTACCGGGTTCGTCAGCGTGTGGAAGATGATGCCCTCTTCCTCTGCGTGCTCCACTTCCTCCTTACGTGCCGGCAGTTCTGCCATGCCGCGGCGGTAGATGATGTACACGTTCTCCGCGCCGAGACGCTTTGCGGTTCTCGCGGCGTCCATGGCCACGTTACCGCCGCCGACGACCGCCACGTTTTTCGCGTGCTGGATCGGCGTAGTGGAATCATCGCGGTAAGCCTTCATCAGGTTGCTGCGGGTGAGGAATTCGTTTGCGGAGTACACACCCTTCAGGTTCTCGCCCGGGATGTTCATAAAGCGGGGGAGACCTGCACCTGTGCCGACAAACACGGCCTCATAGCCGTACTCGTCCTTCAGCTCTTCAATCGTCAGGATACGACCGATAACCATATTGGTTTCCACCTTGACGCCGAGCGCCTTGAGGTTATCGACTTCCTTCTGCACGATGGACTTCGGCAGACGGAACTCCGGGATGCCGTATACGAGCACGCCGCCTGCAAGGTGCAGCGCTTCGTAAATCGTCACGTCGTAGCCCAGCTTTGCGAGGTCGCCCGCGCAGGTAAGACCCGCAGGGCCGGAACCGATAACGGCAACCTTGTGGCCGTTCTTCGGCGCGATGATGCTGGCAACGGTAGCGTGTGCGTTGTGCCAGTCGGCAACAAAACGCTCCAGACGGCCGATGCCGACCGGTTCGCCCTTAATGCCGCGCACGCACTTGCCTTCGCACTGCGTCTCCTGCGGACAGACACGGCCGCAGACAGCCGGCAGGGAAGAGGACTGCGCAATAACCTGATACGCGCCCTCAAAGTCGTGCTCGGCGACCTTTTTGATGAATTCCGGAATATGAATATTGACCGGGCAGCCGGAAACGCACGGCATGTTCTTACAATTCAGGCAGCGCTGTGCTTCGTCCAGTGCCATTTCTTCAGTATAGCCCAGTGTGACCTCTTTAAAGTTCTTGTTGCGAACGTTCGGGTCCTGCGAGGGCATGGGGTTCTTTGTCATTCTCATGTTAGGCATGATCACTCAACCTCCTTCTTGAACAGGTTGCAGGCTTCCTCATAAGCGTGGCGCTCGAAAGGAGTGTAGCTGTGGGAGCGGCTCATCGCCTCGTCAAAATCGACCTCGTGGCCGTCAAAGTCCGGGCCGTCTACGCAGGCAAACTTCGTTTTGCCGCCAACGGTCAGGCGGCAGCCGCCGCACATGCCCGTGCCGTCTACCATGATCGGATTCATGGAAACAACGGTCTTCTGGTCGTATTCCTTTGTGGTGAGGCAGACGAACTTCATCATGATCAGCGGGCCGATGGCGATGACCTCGTCAAAACGCTCGCCGTTTTCAAGCAGCGTCTTCAGCGGGGCGGTGACATTGCCCTTTTCGCCGTAGGAGCCGTCGTCCGTCATCAGCGTGAAGTGGTCGGAGCAAGCCTTGAATTCGTCTTCCAGAATCACGAGATCCTGATTGCGGAAGCCGATGATAGAGGTGACTTCCGCGCCCATGGCGTGCAGCTCTTCGGCAATGGGCAGTGCGATGGCGCAGCCTACGCCGCCGCCGATAACGCAGACCTTCTTAAGGCCGTCTACATGCGTTGGTACGCCGAGCGGGCCTACGAAGTCGTGCAGACATTCACCTTCGTTTAAGTGGTTGAGCTTTTCGGTCGTTGCGCCGACAATCTGAAAAATGATTGTAACGGTGCCCTTTTCGCGGTCATAGCCGGCAACGGTCAGCGGGATGCGCTCGCCGTTTTCGTCTACGCGCAGAATGATAAACTGGCCGGGCTTTGCTTTTTTCGCAATGAGCGGCGCCTCGATCTCCATCCGCGTCACCGTGGGGTTCAGCGGCTGTTTTTTAACGATCTTATACATACTTCAAAACCTTTCCCTTCAGGCATGTGCGCAGTTTGTGCGATTTTGCCTAAGTTTTGTCTGTGTCGGATGCCGGCTTTGCAATTTTTGCCTTTAAAACCTGCAAACGATACTATTATAACAGAGAAATATCAAAATTACAACGGGAAAAGACAGGAAATCCCTGCCGTGCGGCGATTTCCGAAGAAATACCGGGCGGCAGGGATAGAATGTCCTTTTACCGGACAGATGCCCGGGATGCGTTATAGATTGTCTTTATAGACTTAGAAGTCAACTTCCGTGTCGTAGTAGCAGCACTTAAGCAGCTTTTCCATCTCTTCCTGGCTGGGCTGACGCGGGTTGGAACCGGTGCAGGCATCGGCGATAGCGTTCTTTGCAATCTCCGGCAGTCTCTCAAGGAAGACGTTCTCCGGCACAAAGCCGTTCTCGGTCGGGAAGCTGTCCGGGCCGTAGTGCTTGATGCAGTGCGGAATGTTCAGCTCGTCGTTCATGTTGCGCAGGTACTTGATGAGCAGCTGTACCTTCTCGTCGTCGTTGTTGCCACCGAGGTGCATGTAGTCGGCGATGACGCCGTAACGCTTCTTTGCGGTCTCGTCCTTTGCGTTGAACGCGATGACCTTCGGCAGGTACATAGCGTTTGCAGCGCCGTGGATGATGTGTGCGCCGTAATCGGCAAACGCAGCGCCGGTCTTGTGTGCCATGGAGTGTACAATGCCGAGCAGAGCGTTGGAGAACGCCATACCGGCCAGACACTGTGCGTTGTGCATGTTGTCGCGGGCGGTCATATCGCCGTTATAGGACGGGATAAGGTCCTTCATGATCATCTCGATTGCGTGGATGGCGAGCGGGTCGGTGAAATCGCAGTTTGCGGTGGAAACATACGCTTCAATCGCATGGGTCATAGCATCCATACCGGTGTGCGCAACGAGCTTCTTCGGCATCGTCTCGGCAAGGTCCGGGTCAACGATGGCGACATCCGGGGTAATCTCGAAATCAGCGATCGGGTACTTGATGCCCTTCTGATAATCGGTGATGATGGAGAACGCGGTCACTTCCGTTGCGGTGCCGGAAGTAGAGGAAATGGCGCAGAAGTGTGCCTTCTGGCGCAGCTTCGGCAGGCCGAAGACCTTGCACATATCCTCAAACGTAACGTCCGGGTATTCATATTTGATCCACATAGCTTTTGCGGCATCGATCGGAGAGCCGCCGCCCATCGCGATGATCCAATCCGGCTGGAACTCGATCATCTTCTGCGCACCCTTCATAACGGTCTCAACAGACGGATCAGACTCAATGCCTTCAATCAGCTCGACCTCCATGCCGGCTTCCTTCAGATAGCCGACTGCACGGTCCAAAAAGCCGAAACGCTTCATGGAGCCGCCGCCTACACAAACAACAGCCTTCTTGCCTTCAAAATGCTTCAGTTCTTCCAAAGCACCCTTGCCATGATACAAATCGCGGGGAAGTGTAAATCTTGCCATAAGTCTATCGCCCTTTCTATGTGAAGCAATTTATCGCAAAGCTCGGTGGTTTGCACCACCTAACTTCTTTTTACGACTGTATTGTATATCAAAATTTTTGATTTGTTAAGTGCTAAATTCGCATATTGATATTTCTATATCGATATACATGCACTAAAAATGAACGGAGTGTTAGGGAACTATTTTGTTGTGTTTCACAGAGAGTTTGATAATAAAATGTCACGCAGAAGAAATACACATTCTGCGCGACATTTTTAATTTGCTTATGAAATTTGTTTCACGGTGCGTATACTATATAAAAATACGGTATTGTCCTCGCGCGGATTCGGCACGAGCTCCGCTGTGAAGATTGCCTGCGGTTCCGCCTCGTTCTCGTCGCGGATGAGCGCTGCCGTCACGGTGTACACATCTCCGCTTTTCACACAGTTTTGTATGTCCACGGAAAAGCCGCCGCCGCTTATAGGCCGCGCATAGGTGTCGCTGTTCGCATCGTACGAAATCTCACCCGAAAGCGAGTCGGGAATATCCGGCAGGTCTTCATTTGCGGCGCTTTCGAATAGTCCGCTCACAATTTCTTCCATCACCCCGCGAGAGAGCACCAGCGCGCTGCCGGTCGTCTCTGCGCTGTAAAACGTCATGCCGCAGTTGTCCACCGCAAAGGCCGTGGTCTGCCAAAAGTAAACGGGATCATTCGCGTCAAACGCCATGCCGTTCATCTGCGCCAGAATGTGTGCTTCCAAAAGCGGCGCCATCGCTTCAATCTCCGCAGTAATCTCTGCGTTTTCGCTTACCTCGTTGCTTTCCGGTGCGGGAGATGCGGTGGATTTTACCGTCGGCTCGGCGGTAGGCGCTGCCGTTGCGGTCGCTTCGGGGGAAGGCGTCGGCGTTTCCGCTACGTGCTCTGAAGCCGCCGCGCTGCTCACACTTTGTGTGTTTTCCGCTGTGCCGCAGGCGGCCGCAGAGAGCGCAAGCGCCGCAGAAAGCACGGAAGCTAAAATCGTTTTTCTAAGCTGCATGTGCTTTTTCACTCCTTTCAGCCGTTTTTTTAAGTATAAGACACTTTTAGCACAAAACTGTGAACGCCGTTTGAATTTCGTGCATTGTGCAAAAATTTTTCATTTCCGTGAACATTTCGGAAATACGCTTTACAAATCGGGGTCTGTCATGTAAAATAAGTATAAGTATAAATCTGTGCATTTGCAAATTGAAAAAATTTGCGGGTGTGCGTCATAGGATATGGAATACTAAAGAATCGAGGATGAACGTATGAATTTGAAGTACAAAAGAGTTCTTTTAAAGCTCAGCGGCGAATCGCTTTCCGGCAAGATCGGTCACGGCATCGATTTTGACACCGTTGTCAAGATCTGCGAGCCCATCAAGAAGATCGTGGATATGGGCTGCGAGGTCGCCATCGTTGTGGGCGGCGGCAACTTCTGGCGCGGCAGAAGCAGCGGCAGCATGGACCGTACCCGTGCAGACCACATGGGCATGCTGGCTACGGTCATCAATGCGCTCGGCGTGGCGGACGGCCTTGAGCAGGTCGGCCTTGATGTGCGCGTACAGACAGCCATCGCCATGCAGGAGGTCGCAGAGCCGTACATCCGCAACCGTGCGGTGCGTCACCTTGAAAAAGGCCGCGTTGTCGTGTTTGGCTGCGGCACGGGTAACCCGTACTTCTCCACCGATACCGGCGCAGCGCTGCGCGGTGCAGAAATCGACGCCGAAGTCATCTTAAAGGCGACCATGGTCGACGGCGTTTACGACAGTGACCCGAAGAAGAACCCGAACGCAAAGAAGTACGATCATCTCACGTATATGGAAATCCTCAATCAGAACCTGCAGGTCATGGATATGACGGCCGCTTCCTTCTGTAACGACCGCGGCATCCCGTTCCTTGTGTTCAGCATTGAGGACCCGGAGAACATCGTCCGCGCCGTCTGCGGCGAAAACGTCGGCACGGTCATCACGAAGGACTAAAGCTTTTTAGGGGAGAAGCCTTGTGCGCCCTGATAAAGAGCACACAAAACGTATAATGAAATAACAGATAGGAGAATATACTTATGAAGGAAGTATTGGCAAAAGCAGAAAGCAAAATGGGCAAAACCATCGCGAGACTCGAAAGCGACTACGCCGCCATCCGCGCAGGCCGCGCAAACCCGGCTGTGCTCGATAAGGTCATGGTCGATTACTACGGCGCACCCACGCCGGTCAACCAGCTTGCAGCCGTTTCCGTTGCGGAGGCACGCGTGCTGACCATTCAGCCGTGGGACGGTTCCGTCTGCCGCGCCATTGAGCGCGCCATCCAGACCTCGGACATCGGCATCAACCCGCAGTCCGACGGCAAGACCATCCGCCTCATTTTCCCGCCGCTCACCGAAGAGAAGCGTAAGGATATCGTGAAGGACGTCAGCCACATGGCAGAAGAAGCAAAAATCGCCCTGCGTTCCATCCGCCGCGACGCTATGGAAAAGCTGAAGGCGATGAAGAAAGACGGCGAACTGACCGAGGACGACCTGAAGCAGGCGGAAAAGAAAACGCAGGAGCTGACGGATAAGTACGTAAAGCAGGCAGACGAACGCTCTGCCGCAAAGCAGAAGGAAGTTCTCACCCTGTAAGCAAAAGGAAGGCTCCGAAATGGCATTTGGAAGTAAAGAAAACAAAACGCCCGTGCAGGTGCCGGCACATATCGGCATCATCATGGACGGCAACGGTCGTTGGGCTAAAAAGCGTGGTCTGCCGCGTACGGCGGGCCACACGGCGGGCGCGCAGAATTTCCGCACCATCACGCGGTATGCATCGTCTATCGGCGTAAAATATCTTACGCTCTACGCGTTTTCCACGGAAAACTGGAGCCGCCCCGCAGAGGAAGTCTCTGCGCTGATGAAGCTTTTCCACCAGTACCTCGAGGAAGCGCTGCGCGACTTCATGAATGAGAATATCCGGGTGCGCTTTATCGGCGATATTTCCGCTTTTGCGCCCGACTTACAGGCGCTCATTCATCGCGTGGAGGAAGCGAGCAGCGTGAAGACCGGCATGGTGCTGAACCTTGCCATGAACTACGGCGGCCGCGCAGAGATTACCCGCGCGGCACGCATTTTGGCAGAGCGCGTCAAAAACGGCGAGCTTTCGCCCGAGGACATCACGGAGGAAACGCTTTCCGGCGCTATGTACACCGCCGGCCAGCCTGACCCGGATCTCATCATCCGTCCAAGCGGCGAAGAGCGCATCTCAAACTTCCTTTTGTGGCAGAGCGCCTATACCGAATTTGAATATTTTGATATTCTCTGGCCGGATTTCAAGCCGAAGCACTTGGACGAAGCCATTGAAAAGTTCAACAGCAGACAACGCCGTTTCGGCGGTGTATGATTTTTTGCAGTGCGGGCGGCACATGCCGCCCTGTACCGCGTTTCTATTACATTCCGAACGGTGAAAGGAAACCATAGGTATATGAAGGACAGAGTTTTATCCGGTGTCACGCTGGTCGCATTTTTCATGGCAATCGTCGTGTTCAACCGCTCTTTTCCGCTGGCACTCAATATTGCCATTGCGTTTATCTCCGCGCTCGCTGTTTTTGAAGTCATCAAGGCGCTGGAACTTTCCGACCGCTGGTATATCACGGTTCCCAGCATGACAGCTGCCGTGCTGGTGCAGTTCTGTGAATTTCAGCAGGCAAATATCTTTATTTATTCCGCGTTCACGGCGTGCATTTTCTGCGCGCTGCTGCGCCACCACCGCGAGATCACTTTTAAAGAAATGGCCGTTGTGTACAGCATGGTCGTTTTGATCCCACTCGCGCTGCAGACTATCGTTCTGGTGCGCACGTTAAGCGACCAGCACGGCATGTTCTACGCGCTCGTGTGCGTATTCTCCGCGTGGATTCCGGACGCAGGCGCGTTTTTCGCCGGCAAGCTCTTCGGTAAGCACAAGCTGTGCCCGGAGATCAGCCCCAAAAAGACTGTGGAGGGTCTCATCGGCGGCGTGTTGTCCAGCGTCATCATTTTGCAGCTCGTGGGTCTCATTTTCACCTACGGCATTTACGGCGGCGAACGTCAGGCAAACTGGCTCTCGCTCTTAATCATCGGCTTTTTCGGCGCGTTTGTGTCCGTGCTCGGCGACCTCAGCTTTTCGCTCATTAAAAGAAGCTGCCACATCAAAGATTTCGGCAGCGTCATTCCGGGCCACGGCGGCATTTTGGACCGTTTCGACAGTGTGATTTTCACTGCACCGTTTGTCTACATGGTAACGATGCTGCTGCCGATCGTGTCGTAAGAAAGGATGGGTCTGCATGAAAAAGTTAGCTTTGCTCGGCTCTACCGGGTCCATCGGCACACAGGCGCTCGACGTTGTGCGCTGTATACAAAAGGAAGGGGAGCACGCCGTTAAAGTGGAGGCGCTCGCTGCCCATTCCAATATTCGGCTTCTGGAAGAGCAGATCCGGGAATTTAAACCGCAAGCAGTTGCGGTTTTTGATTTGGAAGCGGCTTCTAAGCTCCGCGCCGCCGTCCGCGATCTCGATGTGAAGGTGTACAGCGGCATGGAGGGCCTTTGTGCCCTGACGGAGCTGGAAAGCGTTGATATCGTCTTAAACTCCGTCGTGGGCATGGTGGGCCTCAAGCCGACCTTAACGGCACTCGAAGCCAAAAAGCAGATGGCGCTTGCGAATAAGGAAACGCTCGTCGCAGGCGGTTCACTCGTCATGAAGACCGCCAAGGAAAACGGCATCGAAATTCTGCCCGTAGACAGCGAGCATTCTGCCATTTTCCAGTGTTTGCAGGGTATGTACAAAAAGTGCGACTTGAATAAAATCATCTTAACGGCGTCCGGCGGTCCGTTCTTCGGCAAAAAAGCCGGGGAGCTTCAGCATATCCGCCCCGCAGACGCCTTAAAGCACCCGAACTGGGACATGGGCGCGAAGGTTACCATAGACAGCTCCACGCTCATGAATAAGGGGCTTGAATTCATCGAAGCCAAGTGGCTTTTCGATATGGAGTCGGACGACATCGACGTCGTTGTGCACCGCGAAAGCATCGTGCACTCGCTCATCGAGTATAAAGACCACTCCGTCATCGCGCAGCTCGGCGTGCCGGATATGCGCATCCCCATCCAGTATGCGCTTACCTACCCGCGCCGCTTCCCGTCGCCCGTAAAGCAGTTGAATTTGGCTGATTGGCAGAAGCTGACGTTCTATGCGCCGGACGAAGAAACCTTCACGTGCTTTGGCGCGTGTAAGCGTGCCATTCGCCGCGGCGGTACACTGCCCGCGGCGGTCAACGGTGCAAACGAAGCCGCTGTTGCACTGTTTTTAAAAGAAAAGATCGGCTGGCAGGACATCGGCGAGCTCGTGTGCCATGTAGCCGATACATTTGAAACCGCGCCCGTTACAAGCGTGGAGGACGTTTTGGAAGCCGACCGCAAAGCGCGCGCCTATGTGCTGGAGCGCTGCGGGGAGAGCGCAAGATGAGCACGGTGGTGCAGGGCATCCTGCTCGCCGTTATCGGCGTATTGCTCTTCGGGCTCATCATTTTCATCCACGAGTTCGGCCACTTTTTCACAGCGAAGCTGAGCCACGTGTGCGTCAACGAATTCTCCATCGGCATGGGGCCGAAGCTTTTCTCGTTCACCCGCGGCGAAACGCAGTATTCCCTGCGGCTTTTGCCCATCGGCGGCTACTGCGCCATGGAGGGTGAGGACGAAAAAAGCGACGATCCCCGCGCGTTCGGCAACCGCCCTGTTTGGCAGCGCATGATCGTGGTTGCGGCGGGCGGCATCATGAATATCCTGCTCGCCGTTTTGCTGATGATGGTCATCTGCGGACAGGAAGAACGCTACGCCACCATGCAGATTGCCGGCTTTGCGGAAAATTCCGCGTTTGAAGCCGCCGGCGTGGAGGTGGGCGACGTCATCACCTCCATTGACGGCTACACCGTCCGCACCGGGCAGGATCTTTCCTTTGCTTTAAGTATGGCGGCGCTTGATTCCACAGACGGCACCGCGGCGCTTGACCTTACCGTAAAGCGCGGCGAAGAGACCGTCACCTTTAACGATATGACCATCAACACAACATCTGCGGACGGCAAGCAGTACCGCGCCGTGCTGGATTTCTACGTGTTGGGCGAAGAAAGAACGCCGTGGACGCTCATCAAAAACGCGTTTGCGGATATGTACTCCACCGTGCGTATGATCTTCAACAGCCTCATCGGCATAGTGACAGGCCGATTTGGATTTAGCGGGCTTGCGGGTCCGGTCGGTACGGCGCAGGCAGTCACGCAGGCCGCAAGCGCGGGGCTCAAGCAGAGCTTCGGTGCGGCGGTCAACAACATCGTGTACATCATGCTTGTGATCTCCGTGAACCTCGGCATCGTGAATTTACTGCCGCTGCCGGCGCTCGACGGCGGACGGCTCGTGTTCCTCATCATCGAAGCGATCTTCCGCAGGCCGGTTCCGGCAAAGTACGAACGCTGGGTGCACGCAGGCGGCTTTGCACTGCTTATCTGCCTGGTGCTCGCCGTCACGTTCCAGGACATCATGCGCATCGCAACAGGCGGATAAGGGAAAGGACGATACAATGAAACGCATTTCAAAACAGGTTATGGCGGGCAATGTGAAAATCGGCGGCGGCGCGCCCGTCACCGTGCAGTCCATGCTGAACGTGCCCTCCACCGATATAGAAGGCAGCGTGCGGCAGGCGGTCGCACTGGAAAAAGCCGGCTGCCAGATTCTCCGCGCCGCCATCCCCGATATGGATGCCGTGCGGCTGATCCCCGCTATCAAAGAGAAAATTTCCATTCCGCTCGTGGCGGATATTCATTTCGATTATAAGCTTGCGCTTGAGGCTGCAGCGGCGGGCGTGGATAAAATCCGCATCAATCCCGGCAACATCGGCGGCGATGACCGCGTAAAAGCCGTCGCGACCGTGTGCCGCGAAAAGAAAATTCCGATCCGCATCGGCGTCAATTCCGGTTCGGTCGAAAAGAGTATCCTCGCAAAGTACGGCGCGCCCACGGCGGAAGCGCTGTGCGAAAGCGCACTTTACCACGCGTCTTTACTCGAAAAGTTCGATTTCACGGACATCGTCATCTCCCTGAAATCCTCCTCGGTCGATACGAATATCAAGGCGTATGAAAGGATTGCGGAGCGCTGCGATTACCCGCTGCACCTCGGCGTGACGGAAACCGGCACGCTGCGCATGGGGATCGTCAAGTCCGCCATCGGCATCGGCAGCCTTTTGCAGCGCGGCATCGGCGATACGCTGCGCGTTTCCCTGACGGCCGACCCCTCAGAGGAGATCCGCACCGGCCGCGATATTTTAAGCGCGCTCGGTCTGCGCGGCGGCGTAAAGCTTGTTTCCTGCCCCACCTGCGGCAGAACACGTATCGACCTCATCGGCCTTGCCAATAAGGTCGAAAAGGCACTCGAATACGTTGATAAGGATATCACCGTTGCCGTCATGGGCTGTGTTGTCAATGGCCCCGGCGAAGCGCGCGAGGCTGACCTCGGCGTCACCGGCGGCAAGGGAGAGGGCCTCATTTTCAAAAAAGGTCAGATCATCCGCAAGGTGCCGGAAGCTGAGCTTCTGGACGCCCTGATGGAAGAGATCGACAAGCTTTAATTTGCAATAAAACAGGCTGTGCCGGGCGGTACGGCCTTTTTGCATCATCTCACACCATAAAAACACAGACCATTCTACATAGGAGAGATGCACTTGAAAACATTAGGCGATCTGCTGAAAAGCGCCGGCTATACGCCGAAAGACGGCGTCGCTGCCGGTCAGATCGAAAAAATAGAGATACACAGGGAAAACCGTTTGGTGCGCCTGAAAACGAAGTTTGAAGCCTTCGTGCCGTACAGCGACCTGCGCGAGGTAAACGGTATGCTGCACGAGCGCATTCTGCCCGATATGCGCGTGGAGCTTGCCCCCGCATTCCCCGCTCAGGCGTGGCAGAAAAGCTGCGTTACCTCCGTTTTGGAGCGCGTGCGCGAGCTTGACGCAAGCTTAAACGGCACATTTAAAGACGCAGACTGCACCATAAACGAAAATACCCTTACAATAGAGCTGCTGCACGGCGGACTCAATCTGCTCGAAAAGCGCCATACCGACCGCGCCATCAGCGAAACGGTGCAGGAGTGGTTCAGCGTGCCCGTTACGGTGACGTTCACGGGCAAAACAGAACTGCAAAACGGCGACGAATCCGTCATCGAGCGATTGCACGTCGAGGAAGAAAAGCGTGCGCGCGCCGCCGCCATCGAAGAAATGAACCGTTACGAAGCCGCCATGAAAGAGATAGCCGCGAAGCGCCGCGTCAGCGTGCGCGAGGGCAAATCGCTCATGCCGCAGATCGTTCTGGAGACCGCGCGCCCCATTCTCGGCAAGCTGCCGAAAAAGGAGCCGGTGCCGATTTCCGAAGCGACCATCGAAGCCGGACGTATCACCGTTTGGGGCGAGGTGTTCGACATTGAATCCCGCGAAACGCGTGACGGCTCCCGCAAAATTTATTCCATCGACATTACCGATTACACAAATTCCATCACGCTGAAGCTTATTCAGCAGGCGAACGACTGCGAAAAGATTGATGACATCAAAAAGGGTACGGCGCTGCTCGTGACGGGCTCCGTGGAGTACGATAAATACGACCGCGAAAACGTTATGCGCCCGAACACCATTTTCCGCGCGGAAATGGTGGAGGTCGTCGATACCGCCAAAGAAAAGCGCGTAGAGCTGCACCTGCATACGAACATGTCCGCCATGGATGGCATGACCCCCGCAGGCGAGCTTATCGACCGCGCCTATAAATGGGGGCAAAAGGCCCTCGCCATCACCGACCATGGCGTCGCGCAGGCGTTCCCGGATGCCATGAACGCGTGGCTCAAGATCAAGAAGGGCGGCGGCGAATTCAAGGTCATCTACGGCGTGGAAAGCTACTTTGTAAACGACCTCGTGCCCGCCGTTACCGGCGAGACCGATAAGCCGCTCCATACGGACTACATCTGCTTTGACCTCGAGACCACCGGCCTTTCTTCGGGCAAAGAACGCATCACGGAGATCGGCGCGGTACGCGTGCATAACGGCGAAATCACCGAATCTTTCGATACATTTGTCGATCCCGAAAAGCCCATTCCCGCAAAGATTACGGAGCTCACCGGTATCACGGATGAAATGGTCGCGGGCGCACCGAAAGAGGAAGAAGCCGTGCGCAAATTCTTCGAGTTCTGCGGCGAAGACGTGATTCTTGTCGCGCACAACGCAAATTTTGATACCTCGTTCCTGCGCGCCGTGTGCAGCCGCCACGACATGACGTTCCCGTATGTGTATATCGATACGGTCGCCATGTGTCGCTCTATGCTGACGGACATCAAAAACTGCAAGCTCGATACGGTCGCGAAGTATTTAAAGCTAAAGCCCTTTAATCACCATCGCGCGTGCGACGATGCCGCTGTGCTCGGCGAGATTTTTATCAACCTCATCCAGCGCCTCGTCGATGATTTCAAGCTGACAGATGTCAAGCAGATCAATACCGCACTCGCGGGCGGCGACCCGAAAAAGCTGCCGACCTACCACCAGATCATTCTCGTTAAGAACTTGGTGGGTTTAAAGAATCTCTATAAGCTCATCTCGTTTGGCCACCTAAATTACTTCTATAAGCGTCCCCGCACGCCGAAAAGCGTTTTGAACCGGTACCGCGAGGGCCTCATCATCGGCTCCGCGTGCGAAGCGGGCGAGCTGTTCCGCGCCATTACGCGCGGTGAGCCGTGGGAAAAATTGCTCGAGATTGCTTCCTACTACGATTACCTCGAAATCCAGCCGCTTGGCAATAACATGTTCATGGTGCGCAACGGCTCGTGCGATATCGAGCAGTTAAAAGAGTACAACCGCACCATCGTAAAGCTCGGCGAAAAGCTGAAAAAGCCTGTTGTCGCAACGGGAGACGTGCACTTCAAAGACCCGAAAGACGCCGCAGGCCGCGCCATTTTGATGGCGGGTCAGGGCTTCACGGATGCCGATGAGCAGGCGCCGCTCTACATGCGCACCACGGACGAAATGCTGAAAGAATTCGACTACCTCGGCAAAGAAAAAGCGTATGAGGTTGTCGTCACCAATACGAACAAGATTGCCGACATGATCGAGGAAATCCGCCCCATCCCGGAGGGCGTTTTCCCACCGTTCATCGACGGCGCAGAGGAGCAGCTGAACTCCATTACGTGGGCGCGCACCAAGGAAAAGTACGGTGACCCGCTGCCGGAGATCGTCGAAAAGCGATTAAAGCGCGAGCTCGGCTCCATCAACAAGCACGGCTTCTCCGTTTTGTACATGACGGCGCAAAAGCTCGTGGCAGACAGCGAAGCGCACGGCTATCTCGTCGGCTCGCGTGGCTCTGTCGGCTCGTCGTTCGTCGCAACCATGTCCGGCATCTCGGAGGTCAACCCGCTGGAGCCGCACTATATTTGCCCCAAGTGCAAATACAGCGAGTTCATCACGGACGGCAGCTACCTTTCCGGCTTTGATCTGCCGCCGAAAAAGTGCCCGCGCTGCGGCGAAGATCTCGACCGCGACGGCCACACCATCCCATTCGAGACGTTCCTCGGCTTTGACGGCGACAAAACGCCGGATATCGACCTCAACTTCTCCGGCGAATACCAAAGCGGTGCGCACCGCTATACGGAGACGCTGTTCGGCCGCGAAAACGTCTTCAAGGCCGGCACCATCGCAACCGTCGCGGATAAAACCGCGTTCGGCTACGTGAAAAAGTATGCCGAAGAACGTTCCCGCGTGCTTTCCCGCGCGGAGGAAAAACGCCTTTCCATTTCCTGCACGGGCATCAAACGCACCACGGGCCAGCACCCGGGCGGCATGGTCGTCGTGCCAAAGGGCAAAGAGGTCTATGATTTCTGCCCGGTGCAGCACCCTGCAAACGACCAGAATTCCGATAACATCACCACGCACTTCGACTTCCATTCCATTCACGATACCATTTGTAAGCTGGACGAGCTCGGCCACGATGTGCCGACCATCTATCGCTATCTCGAAGATTACACCGGTATCCCCGTCATGAAGGTCTCCATGAGCGACCCGGCGGTCATGTCGTTGTTTACGTCTACGGAAGCGCTCGGCGTCACGCCGGAGGACATCGGCTCTTTAACGGGCACGTTCTCTTTGCCGGAGTGCGGCACGCCGTTCGTGCGCCAAATGCTCATCGATGCCCAGCCGAAGACATTCTCCGACCTTCTGCAGGTCTCGGGTCTGTCCCACGGCACGGATGTTTGGATCGGCAACGCGCAGGACCTCATCAAAGACGGCACCTGCACCATCGCCACCGTCATCGGTACGCGAGACAGCATCATGACCTACCTGCTTTTAAAGGGCCTTGAGCCGAAAATGGCGTTTAAGATTATGGAAATCACCCGTAAGGGCAACGCGAAAAAGCTCTTCACGCAGGAGCACATCGCCGCCATGAAGGAGCACAACGTGCCGGATTGGTACATCGAGTCCTGCTATAAGATTAAGTACATGTTCCCGAAAGCGCACGCTGCCGCCTACATGATCGCGACGCTGCGCCTCGGCTGGTACAAGGTGCATTATCCTGTGGAATACTACGCGGCGTACTTCACCGTGCGCAGCGAAGATTTCGACGGCGCCACCGCCGTGCAGGGGCGTGCCGCCGTGCAGCGCCGTATGCGCGAGCTGGAGCAGAAGCAAAAGGAGCACCAGTCCACTGTCAAGGAGGACGCGGCGTATTCCACATTCCAAATCATCAACGAAATGCTGTGCCGCGGCATCGAGCTTTTGCCGGTCGATCTGTATAAATCCGATGCGAAAAAGTTCCTTGTCGAAGACGGCAAGATCCGTCTGCCGTTCTCGTCCCTGCCCGGTGTGGGCGAGGCGGCGGCGCACAGCTTGTACGAAGCGTGCACGGGCGGCGAGGAGTTCATCTCCATCGACGAAGTGCAGTCCCGCGCCAAGGTCTCCAGCGCTGTTATCGACGTTTTAAAAAGCGCCGGCGCACTGCAGGGTCTGCCGGACAGCAGCCAGACATCACTGTTTTAATGCCATTAGGCGGACGCAAGAAGTTGCTTCCGCCTTTCTGCATATCTATGCGTATATACGTGTATACACAAAACGGGAAAAGTCTTGACAAGCGCACAGTTACATGGTATTATTGTAGCACGTCATTACATTAAAGCAGAAGGACGGTCGTTATGAAGAAGTTCAACAAAATCACGCCGGAGGGCACCAAGGATATTCTGTTTGAAGAGTGCCTTTCGCAGCGTACTGTGAGCGAGCGGCTCACGCATATATTCAAAATGCGCGGCTATAATGAGGTCATCACGCCCGGCATGGAATACTACGACGTGTTCGATGCCCCAAACGCCGCCATTCCCCAGTATGAGATGTATAAATCCACGGATAACAAAGGCAGGCTCATCGTGTTCCGTCCCGATTTAACGCTGCCCATCGCGCGCCTTACCGCAACGCGGTTGCAGGCGATGGAAAAGCCCATTCGGCTTTACTATAACCAGCCGATCTATCGCAACCGCAAGGATCTTTCCGGCCGCAGCGACGAAACAACGCAGGCGGGCATCGAGCTTTTGGGTGCATCGGGGCTGAAAGCGGATATCGAGGTCATCGCCGCCGCCGTTGAGGCGCTTTCCGCGTGCACGGAAAACTTCCGCTTGGAGATCGGCAGCGCAAAGTTCTTCGGTGCGCTCGCCGATGAGCTGCCCGTCTCCGCAGATAAAAAAGAGGACATCCGCCAGACGATTGAGTCCAAAAACTACGCCGCCCTCGGCGATATGCTCGACGCACTCCCAAAATCCGTGTATACCGAAGCCATCAAAAAGCTGCCGCGCCTGTTCGGCGGGGCAGAGGTTTTCGCGGAAGCGGAGCAGTTCTGCAAAGGCCACCCCGTGCTTTCCGAAACGCTCGATTATATGCGCACGCTATATACTGCGCTGTCGTCGCTCGGCCTCGATGACCGCCTGATGGTCGATTTCGGCCTTGTGCAGCGCAACGATTACTACACCGGCGTCGTCTTCAGCGCCTATGTGGAAAACTACGGTGACGCCGTTTTAATGGGTGGCCGCTACGATACGCTTTTAAAGCAATTCGATGCCCCCATGCCCGCTATCGGCTTTGCCGCAAACGTCGATGCGCTGGCTTCCGTTTTGCTCGACGACGGCCAGATTGAAAGCGTGCCCACGCCGGACGTGCTCGTCCACGCGGAAAGCGGCGCGGAGATCAAAGCACAGATGAAAATTCGCGAGCTGACAGCAAACGGCAAAATCTGCGAAAGCTCCGTGTTCGATACGGTAGACGAGGCCGAGCGCTACGCAAAGCGCCGCGGCATCCCAGAAGTCATCGTCCTTAGAGGGGAGGAAAACGCATGAAGCCACTAAGAATTGCCCTCACAAAAGGGCGCCTCGAAAAAGACACCGTGAACCTTTTAGAGCAGATCGGCCTTGATTGCACGCAAGTGCGCGAAAAAGGCAGAAGACTGATTCTTCCCGTTGGAAACGGCGAGATCGAAGTCGTTTTAGCCAAAGCTGCCGATGTCATCACTTACGTCGAAAACGGCGTGTGCGACCTCGGTGTCGTCGGCAAAGATACCATCATGGAAAACGGCAGTCATTTTTACGAAATCTTAGATCTTGGCTTCGGCCGCTGCCGCTTTGCGCTCGCCTGCCGCAAGGGTACGGATTTTTTCGGCGGCTACAAAGCGAAGACCGTCGCGTCCAAATACCCGAACGTCGCACGACAGTTCTTTGAAAGCCGCGCCATGGACGTGCGCATCATCAAAATCGAGGGCTCCGTAGAGCTCGCTCCGCTGCTCGGCCTTGCAGACGGCATCGTCGATATCGTCGAGACCGGCACCACCTTAAAAGAAAACGGTCTGGAGGTCACGGAGACCATCGCCGGTATCTCGGCGCGTCTCATCGCAAATACCGCCAGCCTTAAAATGAGAAAGCAGGAGATTGAAGCGCTTGCCGCCCGCATGGAAGCGCAGATCGAAAAGAACAGGGAGGAGAAATCCGTATGATCCGTATTGCCAAAGGCGATAGAGCCTACTGTGAAGCGTTTATTCAAAGCCTTAAAGCCCGCGTCAGCGAAAACGACCGCAGCGTAGAGGATAAAGTGGCCGAAATTTTGAAGGACGTGCGCGATAACGGCGACGAAGCCGTGCGCCGCTATACGATGAAGTTCGACGGCTGGGCGCCGGAGAAAGCGGAGATCACAAAAGAGGAGATCGATGCGCTCACCGCAGACTGCGACCCGGCGTTCATCGCTTCGATGGAGCGCGCCGCAGAAAATATCCGCGCGTTCCACGCCAGACAAAAGCAGCAAAGCCGCATTGACCCCTCGTCCACGGGTGTTCTGATGGGTCAGCGCGTGCGCGGTCTGCATAGGGTCGGCGTGTATGTGCCGGGCGGTACGGCAGCGTACCCGTCCTCTGTTTTGATGAACGTCATCCCGGCGAAAATTGCCGAAGTCGGCGAGATCGTCATGGTCACGCCGCCGGGACGTACCGGCAAGCCGGATAAAAACATTTTGGCCGCCGCAAGGATTGCCGGCGTAGATCGCGTGTTCCTCATCGGCGGCGCGCAGGCCGTCGCGGCGCTCGCCTACGGCACCGAGACCGTCCCGAAGGTTGATAAAGTCGTCGGCCCCGGCAACATTTTCGTCGCCACGGCAAAGAAATTACTGTACGGCACCATCGATATCGACATGATTGCCGGTCCAAGCGAAATTCTCGTCATTGCGGATAAAACCGCGAAGCCGGAGTTCTTGGCCGCCGACCTCATGAGCCAGGCGGAGCACGACCGCATGGCGTCCGCCATTCTCATTACCCCGGAGGAAGACCTTGCAAAGGCGACCGCTGCAGAGATTGAGCGCCAGATGCAGACGCTTTCAAGAAAAGACATCATTAAAGAATCCATCGAAAATTTCGGTGCAATTATTGTCTGCGAAAACATGGCGGAAGCCGTCGATTTCGCAAACGAGCTCGCCCCGGAGCACCTTGAAGTCTGCTGCGAAAATCCGCTCGAATACATCGGCAAGCTCGATAACGCCGGTTCCGTGTTCCTCGGAAACTATTCTCCGGAGCCGCTCGGCGATTACTTCGCGGGTCCAAACCACGTGCTGCCCACCAGCGGCACGGCGCGTTTCTTCTCGCCGCTTTCCGTCGATGATTTTATCAAAAAATCGAGCTTTATCTACTATACGGAAGCGGAGCTTCTGAAAGCTGCCGACGACATCATCCGCATTGCCGAGACCGAAGAGCTGACCGCGCACGCGAATTCCATCGCCGTCCGCAAGAAAAAGTGACCCCGGAGGTAGTTTATGTATACGCTGAATGAAAAGATCCGCGATTTAGAGCCGTATGAACCCATTGCGGGCGAGTATAAAATTCGTCTGGACGCAAATGAATCGTTCCTGTGCCTGCCGGAATCCGTTATGGCGTCCGCTTTGCACGCCATGATGAGAGTGGAGCTCAACCGCTATCCGGATCCCACCGCAAAAGACCTGTGCGCCGCCTTTGCCAAAAGCTATAAGGTAAAGCCGGCGTGTGTTGCGGCGGGCAACGGCAGCGATGAGCTCATCAACGTCATTTTCCAGAGCTTTCTGATGAAGGGCGAGACCTACGCGACGCTCACGCCGGATTTTTCCATGTATGATTTTTACGGCTACGTTTCGGAATGCCGCGGCATCGAAATCAAAAAAGACGAAAATTTCACAATCGATATTGACAAGGTGATCGAAACCTGCAACAATGAGAACGTAAAGCTGCTCATTTTCAGCAACCCGTGCAATCCGACGTCCGTCGGCCTCACGCGCGAAGCCGTGCGCAAAATCATCAGGGGCGTCTCCGCGCTCGTCGTGCTCGACGAAGCCTATATGGACTTCTGGAACGAATCCATGCTCGGCGAATTTGAAAACTACGATAATTTACTCATCTTGAAAACGTGCTCCAAAGCCTTCGGTCTCGCCGCGCTGCGCGTAGGCTTTGCCGTGGGCAACGAAAAGCTTGTCCGCGCCATCAAGGCTGTAAAGTCGCCGTATAACGTCAACACCTGCTCGCAGAAAATGGCGGAAGCCGTGCTGAAAAACCGCGCGGAAGCCGATGCCGCCATCCGCAGATTGCTGCTTTCGCGAGACGAATTACAGCAGAAATTCGACCGCATGGCGCAGCGCTTCCCGGAAAAGCTCCAAACGGTAAAGAGCGTTACGAACTTCGTCGTTCTGCGCACACCGTACGCAAAGGAGCTCTACGAGCGCCTTTTGGCCGAATCCATCGCGGTGCGGTACTTTAAAAACATGTCCGCCCTGCGCATCACGGCAGGCTCCACGGGCGAAAACGCAGTGGTCACAGAGCACATTCAGCGGTTCTTTGAAGAAAAAGAGCAAGCGTAAATCGGGCTTTAGGCCCTTTTAGGGGGAAACGATATGGAACGTGCGGCAACAGTTGTGCGCCAAACAAAAGAAACGAACATTGAGCTGACCTTGGGGCTTGACGGCGGCGAGGTTGTCGTCGATACCGGCGTGGGCTTTTTCGACCACATGCTCACGGCGCTTGCCGTGCACGGCGGCTTCGGCCTTCAGTTAAAAGCCGAGGGCGACTGGAATGTCGATTGCCACCACACGGTGGAAGATACCGGTATCGTGCTCGGCCGTGCGTTTAAGCAGGCGCTCGGCGACCGCAGCGGCATCGTGCGCTACGGCCATGCCATGATCCCTATGGATGAAGCGCTCGGCTTCTGCGCCGTAGATGTCAGCGGCCGCCCGTACCTTGTGTTCGACGCTGCGTTCCCGCAGGAGCGCGTCGGCGATTTTGACACCTGTATGACGGAGGAGTTCTTCCGCGCGCTTAGCGATAACGCCGGCTTCACGCTGCACCTGCGCTGCTCCTACGGCAAAAATTCTCACCATATGATCGAAGCGCTATTCAAAGCCTGCGCGCACGCTCTGTGCGATGCCACAGCAGAAAACAGCACCGGCGCGGTGCTTTCCACCAAGGGCACGCTTTCGGAATAATTTGAAATTTTAACTTTTTTGCATACACGATAATTTGAAATGAATAAGGAAGGGATATAACATGATTATTTTACCGGCGATCGACCTCAAGGACGGCAAATGCGTCCGCCTGTTCCAGGGCGATTACGCCACGGCGGAGCAGGTGGCGGAGGATCCCGTCAAGACTGCGCAATCGTTTGAGGAGCAGGGCGCGCGCTGGGTGCACCTTGTCGATCTCGATGGCGCAAAGGCGCGTCGCCCCGTAAACGACAGCACCGTTTTCTCCATTCGCGATAATGTCTCGATGAATATAGAAGTCGGCGGCGGTATCCGCGATATGGACACCGTGGAATATTATCTTTCGCACGGCATCAATCGCATCATTCTGGGCTCTGCGGCGCTGCACAGCCCGGAGTTCGTGCGCGAGGCCGTGAAAAAATACGGCAAAAAGATCGCCGTCGGCATTGATGCGTTAAAGGGCAAGGTGGCGGCAGAGGGCTGGACGGCTCAAAGCGAAGTGGATTACCTCGAAATGGCAAAGCGCATGGAAGACATCGGCGTGCGCTACCTCATCGTGACCGATATTTATAAGGACGGCACCATGAACGGCCCGAACCTCGTCATGCTCGATAAGGTCAACCGCGCCGTCAGCTGCAACATCATCGCAAGCGGCGGCGTCGGCAACTTAAAGGACATCGTAGACCTCAACGCCCTCGGCGTGTACGGCGCGATTGCGGGCAAATCCATTTATACGAAAGCGCTGGACTTAACGGCGGCCATCACCGCCAGCCAGCGCCTTTCCGGCAAATCGTTCAAGTGCAGCGAAGAAGAGGAAGACCATCTTGAGCGCTACTTCAAGAAATCGGAGCTCATCCCGTGCATCGTGCAGGAGGCCTCCACAAACGAAGTGCTCATGCTGGCATACATGAACCGCGAATCCATGGCGAAAACGCTGGAGACGGGCTACACGTGGTTTTACAGCCGCAGCCGCCAAACGCTGTGGAACAAGGGCGCAACGAGCGGCCATACGCAGAAGGTCATCAGCATGTATGCCGACTGCGACGACGATACACTGCTCGTAAAGGTCGTGCAGACGGGCGCGGCGTGCCACACCGGCAGCCACAGCTGCTTCTACAAAGAGATTGCAAGAAACTGACGGAGGGAACACTATGGACATTTTGCAGCAGCTTTATGATACCGTTTTGGAGCGCAAGGACGAAAAGCAGGAGGGCTCCTACACCTGCTATCTCTTCGAGCAGGGGCTTGATAAGATCCTTAAAAAGTGCGGCGAAGAGTGCAGCGAAGTCATCATCGCCGCGAAAAACGGCAAAAAAGAGGACACCGTGGGCGAAATCAGCGACCTGCTCTATCACCTCACCGTCATGATGGTGAACGAGAACATCCCGCTTGACGATGTGCGCGCGGAGCTTAACCGTCGTCACGGCAAAACGGGTAACCTCAAAACTTTCCACAAGGTGGACCACAATACATGACACAAACTGAAAAACACGCACTTTGGGCGCAGGAAGAGCAAAACGCCGAAATGCACGGCTGGGATTTTTCGCACATCCGCGGGCGTGTAGTGGAAGCCCCGCTGCCGTGGGATTATAAGCAAAAGGTGCTCGACTTTTTAAAGCCGCAGTCCGTCATTTTGGATATGGGTACGGGCGGCGGAGAGTTCCTTTTGTCCCTGCGCCACCCGTTTTCGCAGACAAGCGTCACGGAAAGCTGGCAGCCAAATTTTGAGCTGTGCGAAAAAAAGTTAGCGCCGCTCGGAATCACCGTGCGCAAAACCGAAGAGGACAAACCTCTGCCGTTTGCGGATAACAGCTTTGACCTCGTTTTAAATCGTCACGATTCTTATGACGTAAACGAAGTGCGCCGCGTCCTAAAGCCCGGCGGATATTTTATCACGCAGCAGGTAGGCGGCAGCAACAACTTGCGCCTGCGCGCTTTGCTCGGCAATAACAAAACCGCCATGCCGAGCTTTAACCTCGAAAACGAGCTGCTGCGCTTCAAAAACGCCGGCTTTACGGTGAATTTCTGCGACCAGGCCTATGTAACCGACCATTATTTGGATGTCGGCGCACTCGTGTGGTACGCAAAGGTTCTGCCGTGGGAGTTCGGCAATTTCACAGTAGAAAGCTGCCTGCCGCAGCTCGATGCGCTCGACGCGCTGTGTGAAAAGCAAGGCTATATTCCAAGCGTGCAGCACCGCTTCATGCTCATTGTCCGCAACAGAAAGCCGAAAGAATAAGGGGGAAACCATGGCAGCCAACATTCGCTTTGCAACCGAAGCAGACATTCCGGTCATTTTAGAGTTTATCCATGCGCTCGCCGCGTATGAAAATATGGAAGATCAGGTCATTGTAACGCCGGAGCTTTTAAAAGAGTGGGTCTTCCAAAAGAAAAAAGCAGAGGTTTTCCTTGTTTCGGAGGACGAAAAGCCCGTGGGCTTTGCGCTTTTCTTTCACAATTTCTCCACGTGGCTTGGCCGCGCGGGCATTTATCTTGAGGATCTTTTCGTACTGCCGGAATATCGCGGCAAGGGCTACGGTAAGCTACTGTTAAAGCGCCTTGCGCGGCTCGCTTTGCAGCGCGGCTGCGGCAGACTGGAGTGGGCGTGCCTCGATTGGAACACCCCAAGCCGCAAGTTCTATGATTCCCTCGGCGCCGTGCGCATGGAGGAGTGGACAACGTACCGCCTGACGGGCGATGCACTTTTGTCCCTTGCGTCCAACATCTCACTCAAATAATTTCGCAAAAGCAAAAGAGACGGGCTGCGGCCCGTCTCTTTTTGTCGGTTCTGCGGCTTGCATTTATGCAGGAAAATGTGGTATGATATTTCCGCAATTTCACGAAGAATAGGGGAAAATGCAGAATGAAAAAAATTCTGTTCATTGCGACCGGCGGAACCATCGCTTCGGCGAAAACGGAAAACGGCCTCACGCCGGCGATTACATCGGATGAGCTTTTAAACGCCGTGCCGCAGGTGAAAAACCTGTGCGCGGTGGATACCGTGCAGCCGTACAGCTTAGACAGTACCAACATGTGTTGGAAGCAGTGGATCCACGTGGCGGAGATTATCCGCGATAACTATGCAAAGTACGACGGCTTTGTCATCGCCCACGGCACGGATACGTTGTCCTACGCGGCGGCCACGCTCTCGTATCTCATCCAGAAAAACGAAAAGCCCGTTGTTTTAACGGGTGCGCAGAAATCCATCGAGGTGCCGGACGGCGACGCGCGGCGCAATTTGTTTGAAGCGTTTGTATACGCCACAGATGCCCGTGCGTGCGGCACACACGTCGTTTTTAACGGGCACGTCATTGCAGGCACCCGCGCCAGAAAAACGCATACAAAGAGCTTTGACGCGTTTTCCAGCATCGATTTCCCGGATATCGGCGTGTTCTACGATAAAAAGCTCCTGTGCTATATTGATGAGCGCCCGGAGTGCCCCGGCGCGGTGTTCTACGATAAATTAGTACCGGAGATTCTCTCTATCCGCGTCATCCCGGGCATGGACCCGTCCGTGTTCGATTACATCACCGCGCACTGCCGCGGCGTTGTCATCGAAAGCTTCGGCGTCGGCGGCATCCCGTACTACGGCGACAACGCGTTTGAGGAAAAGATTGCTGCGTTAATGGAAAACGGTGTGCGCGTCGTCATCACCACACAGGTTCCGCACGAGGGCAGCAACCTTTCCGTCTACCGCGTGGGCCATATCATCAAGGAAAAATACCGCGTGCTCGAAGCTTCCAACATGACAACGGAAGCCGTCATCGCCAAAATGATGTGGGCACTGGCCTATTCCGAGACCCGCGAGGAATTTGAAAAGCTCTTCTGCACCCCTGTAGGCAAAGACCAATTATAAATTGTATTCGCCTGCGGCGGGTGATATTGCCCTTCGGACAATGCAAGTGAAGCTTGCTATATCATTACAAAACAGAAGGCAGAGCGATGATGTGCTCTGCCTTCCGTTTTGTCCGTCATGTTCGTTTTTTCGCGGCTAATTTTTCGCGCTTCTTTTGCAGCATTGCAATGAGCTCGTCAATCATCGAAGCCGGGTCATCCGCCGTGTCGATCATTGCAGAGAGGAACGGCGCCACGAGCGCGGGATCCTGAATCGTCGTGTCGCGCAGCTGTAACTGGGCATACTCCTCCTCTGTCATGCACGGTGCAAAGGTGCGCGCATAATTGCGAAAGGTCTTCACAAAGCCGGCCGGGGTGATCATTCCTTTTTTTAAAAGAGAGTTCACCATCAGGTGAATGTAGCTGTCCTTCCAGGTCTTCTGTGGGGAAAGCGCGACCATTTCCGCCGCGGAAAGCGCACGGTCCGTGTGCCACAAAAGATACATGACTTCGCTTTCGCTTTTTGTAAGCGCCGTCTTTTTCATATAAATCCGTAACCTCGCTTTAGTAGGAATTTGCGCAGGGTTTTATGGAGGTATTATATAATATAACGCTCGCGCTTGTCAATGTTTTGGGCAAAATTCAGTTGAAAAATTTTCCTATCAGCATTTTTGCAGATTGTCGAAAAGCAAAAACAAGAAAAAACCTATGACAAAGCCGCAAAGCCGTGCTGCGTTTTCTGCCTAACCATAAAAGTCGCAAAGCAGGGGAAGAGAAGCCCCAAAAACTCGTGCAGCACCGATTTAAAAGGCAAATAAACGGCCCTAAACGGATTTTTTTGCAAAGAGAAACGGATTTCTTCTATTTTTCGGGAAAAAAGCCTTGACTTTTTTGCCCCCTGCCACTATAATTATTTGTGTTATTTCGTGCTAAGTAACAAATACAAACCCCTGCCTGATGGCGGATGGGAGGGATATAGATGGCTGAAATCAGAATCAAAGACAACGAATCTTTGGAGAGCGCACTCAGACGCTTTAAGAAGCAGTGCGCAAGAGCGGGCGTTATTCAGGAAGTTCGCAAGAGAGAGGCTTACGAAAAGCCTTCCGTTAAGCGCAAGAAGAAGTCCGAAGCAGCTCGCAAGCGCAAGTACAAATAATCAAACGTGAAGAAGCGGGCTTTTTGCCCGCTTTTTTGTGTAAACGGGTTTTTCCCGAGCAACACAGGAGGCAAAGACCGAAGCTATGGCGGTATTTAAACCGACCGGCACGCTCCACTGCGTGACGGAGCTTACGCCCGAGCTTTTAAAAGCGCTCAATGTGCACATGATCGTGCTCGATGTGGATAATACCATGTCGCCGCACGGCTCGCAGACGCCGTTCCCCGGCGTGCGGGCGTGGGCACAAAGCGTAACGGCAAGCGGCGTCAAGCTGATCGTTGTTTCCAACAATTACAAAAAACGTGTGGCGCCCTTTGCCGCGCAGTTCAATCTGCCGTTCGTTTCTTTCGCGTGCAAGCCGTTTCCGGTCGGCTACCTGCGCGCAAAGAAAATGGCCGGCACGCCCCGCAGGGAATGCCTTGTCGTGGGCGACCAGATCTTCACCGATATCCTCGGCGCAAACCTTTGCGGAATGCGGTCGGTTTTACTTGACCCCCTGTCGCCGGATCCTTCCGCCACGGTGCGCTTCAAGCGCAGTCTGGAAGGCTTTTTGCGCCCGCACTATACGCGGCTCACGGCCGGGGAAGAAACGGTAAAAAGCAAAGCATAAAGGGCACCTTTGGGTACACATTAGAAAGGGGAATTATCAATGAGCAATCCGATCGAACGTCTTACCAATTCTGTCATCGGCGGCGACAGCAAAAAAGCGGCGCTGATCGTTTCCGAAACGAACCTCTATTACCTCACGGCGTTCCCGTCCACAGACGGCGCACTGCTGCTCACTTCCGAGCAGGCTTATTATCTCCTCGATTTCCGTTACACCGAGGCCGCACGCGCCAAGGCGCAAAATGTGGAGGTTGTGGAGTTCACCTCGCTTAACGAAACCTATAAGACGCTTCTGAAAAAGCACGGCATCACCGAGGTGTACATGGAATACGCCACTCTGCCCTACGGTCATGCGAAGCGTTTTGAGCAGCTCTCCGAAGAGTGCGGCGCTAAGGCGATTTTGAATACGACCTTGGACGATGCCATCCGCAAGCAGCGCATCGTCAAGAGCGATGAGGAAGTGAAGAGAATCTGTGACGCACAGGCCATCACAGACGCTACGTTTGAGCACATCCTCCCCTATATCAAGGAAGGCGTAACGGAGCGCGAAATTGCGCTGGAGATTGAGTTCTTCATGCGCAAAGCGGGTGCAGACGGCAATGCGTTCAACCCCATCGTTGTCACCGGCGCAAACGGCTCGCAGTGCCACGGCATTCCGGGCAACACACAGATCAAAAAAGGCGATCTCATCACCATGGATACCGGTGCTATGCTCGCGGGCTATCATTCCGATATGACCCGTACCGTCGCGCTCGGCTATGTAAACGATGAGCAGAGAGCCATCTACAACACGGTTTTAAAAGCACAGCTCGCCGTTATCGACGGCGCACGCCCGGGCATGCGCTGCTGCGATGTGGATAAGATCGCGCGCGACATCATCGAGACCCCGTACCCGAACACGTTCGGTCACGGCCTCGGCCACGGCGTAGGCTTCGAGATTCACGAGTGGCCGCGCTTCAATAAGACCGATGAGACCATCTGTGAGCCGGGCATGGTCATCACCGACGAGCCGGGCATCTACATCCCGGGCAAGTGCGGCGTGCGCATTGAAGACATGCTGCTCATCACAGATGACGGCTGCCGCAGCCTCACACATTCCCCGAAGGAGCTCATCATCCTGTAAAATTTCCGAAAAAACGGAGAAACAGAACGGTTTTTTCTTGAAAAAAGCCACTTTCTGTTATACAATAGACCTAAGAAAAATTTGGAGGTATTATCTATATGGTAACCGCAGGCGATTTCAGAAACGGCGTCACCTTTGAAATGGACGGCAACGTTTACTCGATCATTGAATTCCAGCACGTCAAGCCCGGTAAGGGCGCGGCGTTCGTCCGCACCAAGATCCGCAACGTGATTTCCGGTGCCGTGACGGAAAAGACGTTCAACCCGAACGATAAGTATCCGACCGCTTTCATTGAGAGAAAGGACATGGAGTATCTCTACAATGACGGCGACCTGTACTATTTCATGGACAGCGAGACCTATGAGCAGCTGCCGATCAGCCCGAATGTCCTCGGCGACAACTTCCGCTTTGTGAAGGAAAACATGGTTTGCAAGGTGCTCTCCTACAAGGGCAACGTTTTTGGCATTGAGCCGCCGAACTTTGTTGAGCTTCAGGTTACGGAGACCGAGCCGGGCGTGAAGGGCGATACCGCTACGAACGTCACGAAGCCCGCTACGCTGGAGACCGGCGCAGAGATCAAGGTTCCGATCTTCATCAACGAAGGCGAAATGATCCGCGTCGATACCAGAACCGGCGAGTACATGGAGCGCGCATAAGCGTTTTTCCTTGTTCCATACGCCGAAACACCCGGGGCGAAAGCCCTACGTTAGGCAGCGCGTTTGCCTGCCGGAAAGATAGGTGCAAGCATGACAAATTCCGAGAAAGCGGCATACATCCGCGGTTTGATGGAAGGCATGGATCTGGACCCGAATGCGAAGGAGACGAAGCTCTTCAACGCGATTGTTGACCTGCTCGATGACCTCTCCCTTTCCGTTGAGGAAATGGAAGACGCATACGATGAGCTCAGCGGTCAGGTAGACGAGATCGACGAAGACCTCGGCGAGCTGGAAGAAGAGTTCTATGACATCGACGAGGACGAAGACGATGACGATGACGACGCATGGGAAGACGACGAAGACGAATGCTATTACGAAGTCACCTGCCCGAAGTGCGGCGATACCATCGAGCTCAACGAAGAAATGCTCGATGAGGGCTCCATCGATTGCCCGAACTGCGGCGAAACGCTGGAGTTCGACCTCGAAGAAGACGATTCCTGCGATTGCGGCGAAAACTGCGACTGCAATAAGGAATAATTTTCGGGTCATATAAACCTGTAAAGAACGGGAGAGTCGTTTTGCGGCTCTCCTTTTTCTTTTCGCACGGGTGAATTTAGGTCTTGCAATTATATGCTGTTTGTGCTATAATTTCTAAGTTCCGATATATAGTCGGGCCATTAGCTCAGTTGGTTAGAGCTACCGGCTCATAACCGGTTGGTCCAAGGTTCGAGTCCCTGATGGCCCACCAGAGCAATATTAAACAAAGCCCTCAAGAAATCTTCTTTCTTGGGGGCTTTGGCTTTTGCAAATCTTTGCAATGAAATGTAAATATGAACGCTTAGGCGGTACTGTCTGTATGGCAGTGCCGTCTTTTTTTATTTTAACATGATTTCGAGAATTTCTTCAAAAGAAACAGAAGTAAATCTTGCGTTTTGCGTAATACAGAAATTTTTGCAGCAGACGTCGAAGTTTCCATGATAACGTTCACTTATATATTTCTTGAATTTTGAAGACACGTTTTTAGAAGCGGTATAGGCATAACGTGAATTCTTTATTAGTTGATTATTCGGAAAGGCGGTGGGCATCAAGATACCGGGCTACCCGTCCATCAGCCTGCCCGCCGACAAACAGGATGCGGAGGTCGCGCTGCTGAACCCTGAAGGCAACCCCTGCTATTTCACCTTTGAACTGGTGCTGACCGACACCGACGAGGTACTTTACACCTCCAAGCAGGTCGAGCCGGGGCAGATGATTACCAACATCACGCTCAACCGTGCACTGTCTGCCGGGCAGTACAATGCGGAGCTGCGCATCACAACCGCCTCGCTGCAGGACGGCAGCGCTATGAACGGGGCGAATGTTGTGACCGTATTGGATGTACAGTAACCCACAGCGGCACAAGCTGTTCAACAAACTGTTATATAGAATAGGAGAAATCACCCATGAAAAAACTTACATCCTTTGTTTTGACTATGGCTAGCCCCCTTAACATTTGGGCGCTGGACGAGGACCTGCAGCAAACGCCGCAGGCCAGCACCGTGCAAGAAAATATCGACCCCGCGCCCGTGGAAGGCTCCGCGCTTTTGACGGCTCACAGCGTTCCGCGTAGGTGTGTGGCACAAAGAAATGACCGCAACGATCCATAGCGCAAAATTGGGCGAATAACAGCGAAACAGAGTGTAAAAGCACGCTTTATCTGAGGCTAAACGCAGATATAAGCGTGCTTTTGCGTAGAAATGCCCTTGACAAATTCCGAGCAACATAATAGACTTAAAACGTCTAATCGGGATAGAAAAGGGGCAAGAGCATGACACTGAAAGACCTGCCGATCGGCAAAACGGCAACGGTGACGACCGTTGGCGGCGAGGGCGCGCTGCGCCAGCATTTTCTGGATATGGGGCTCATTCCGAAGGCGGACGTCACCATGGTGAAATTCGCACCTATGGGCGACCCCGTTGAGGTGCGCATACATGGCTACGAGCTGACGCTGCGCCTTGCCGATGCGGAAAAAATAGAGATCGATAAAATTCGCGACACGATAACGGAGCCGATGCGGCCGCAGGACGCGCGCCCGATTTTTCACCCGGGTCTCGGCGAGGGCGGCAAGTACCACGTGCAGACCGGCGAGCCGCTGCCGCCCGGAGAAACGCTGACCTTTGCACTTGCGGGCAATCAGAACTGCGGCAAAACGACGCTGTTTAATCAGCTGACGGGCTCTAACCAGCACGTGGGCAACTTTCCGGGCGTGACGGTGGACCGCAAAGACGGTGCGATACGCGGCGTGGAAAACACGCTCGTCACCGACCTGCCGGGCATTTACTCCATGTCGCCATACTCGAGCGAGGAGCTCGTCACGCGGCGCTTCGTTTTGGATGAGCACCCGCGCGGCATCATCAACATTGTGGACGCGACGAACATAGAACGCAATTTGTACCTGACGATGCAGCTGATGGAGCTGGATGTGCCGATGGTGCTGGCGCTCAATATGATGGACGAGGTGCGCCAAAACGGCGGCTCTGTGCGCGTGAACGAGATGGAGGAGATGCTCGGCATCCCCGTGGTGCCGATCTCCGCCGCGAAAAACGAGGGTATTGAGGAGCTTATCGACCACGCCGTGCACGTGGCAAAGTACCGGGAAGCGCCGGGACGGCAGGACTTCTGCGATGTGAACGACCACAACGGCGCGGTACACCGCTGTTTGCACGGCATTATGAGCCTCATTGAAGACCATGCCCACGATGCGGGCATCCCGGTACGCTTTGCGGCGAGCAAGCTCGCGGAGGGCGATCAGCTTGTTTTGGACCGGCTGAACCTCGACCAGAACGAAAAGGAGACACTGGAGCACATCATCACGCAGATGGAAAAGGAACGCGGGCTCGACCGCGCCGCCGCCATTGCCGACATGCGCTTCAGCTTCATTCAAAAAGTGTGCGGCGCTGCGGTCGTAAAGCCGAAGGAAAGCCGCGAGCACGCAAGAAGCGTGGCGATAGACCGCGTTTTGACCGGCAAATACACGGCAATACCGGCGTTTATCGGCATTATGGGTCTTGTATTCTGGCTGACGTTTAACGTCATCGGCGCGTTTTTATCGAGTTTACTGGACATGGGCATCGGCGCGCTGACGGATATTGTCGACCGCGGCATGACGGCAGCGAACGTGAATCCTGTGCTGCACTCGCTTGTCATCAATGGTATTTTCACCGGCGTCGGCAGCGTTTTGAGTTTTCTGCCGGTCATTGTGACGCTGTTTTTCTTCCTCTCCATGCTGGAGGACAGCGGATACATGGCGCGCGTGGCGTTTGTGATGGATAAGTTATTGCGCAAAATCGGACTTTCCGGCCGCAGTGTGGTGCCGATGCTCATCGGCTTCGGCTGCACCGTTCCGGGCGTGATGGCGAGCCGCACGCTGCCTTCCGAGCGCGACCGTAAAATGACGATTCTGCTCACGCCGTTTATGAGTTGCTCCGCAAAGCTGCCGATTTACAGCTTTTTTGCGGCGGCGTTTTTCCCGGGCAAGGGTGCACTTGTGATGGTCATTTTGTATTTCACCGGCATTTTGGTCGGTATTTTGATGGCTTTGCTCATGCGCGGCACGATGTTTAAGGGTGAGGCCGTACCGTTTGTGATGGAGCTGCCGAACTACCGCATGCCGGGCGCGAAAAACGTGGCGCAGCTTTTGTGGGAAAAGGCGAAGGACTTTTTACAGCGCGCTTTTACGGTCATTTTTGTTGCGACCATCATCATTTGGTTCCTGCAAACGTTTGACCTGCGCTTTAACATCGTTTCCGATTCCAAAGACAGCATTTTGGCGGTCGTCGCCGGGTGGATTGCACCGATTTTTGCGCCGCTCGGCTTTGGCGACTGGCGCATCTCTACGGCGCTCATCACGGGCTTTATGGCAAAGGAAAGCGTGGTGTCTACTTTGACGGTGCTGTTCGGCTCCTCCACGGCGCTTACAACGCTGCTGACGCCGCTTTCCGCCGTAAGCCTGCTTGTGTTCTGCCTGCTGTACACGCCGTGTGTGGCGGCCATTGCGTCCGTAAAGCGCGAGCTTGGCGGTAAGTGGGCGGCAGGCGTCGTCATCGGTCAGTGCGTCATCGCGTGGCTGATGGCGGGACTTGTGTACGGCATGGGGTCGCTGTTTATATGATGGATAAGCTGAACATAGGCACGGTTCTTGTGTTCCTTTTGCTCGTCATAGCGGTGTTTTTTGCTGTGCGGGCAATTCAAAAAGGAAAGACCGGCGGCTGCGGCGGGGACTGCACCCACTGCGCCGGCTCTTGCGCAAAGCCGGAACAGAAAAACAAAGCATAAAAAGAACAGAACATAAAAAATCTCCTGCTTCCCGAAAGAGGCAGGAGATTTCGTTATCTTAACTTATTCGTCTTCTTCGGAGACGCCGTGCTCGTGTGCTTCGTCGGCATCCTTGATCTCGCCCACGATGGGGGTGGGGTCGATGCCGCGGCGGCGGTAGTAATCGGAGACCGCAGCCTTAATGGCCTGCTCGGCCAGAACGGAGCAGTGAATCTTGATGGCCGGAAGACCGTCCAGCGCTTCCATGACTGCCTTGTTCGTCAGTTTCAGAGCTTCCGGGATCGTCTTGCCTTTTACAAGATCGGTCGCCATGCTGCTTGTCGCGATGGCCGCGCCGCAGCCGAAGGTCATGAACTTTACGTCCGTGATGACGTCGTTATCGACCTTGATGTACATGCGCATGATGTCGCCGCACTTCGGGTTGCCGACTTCACCGACACCGTCTGCATCTTTGATTTCGCCAACGTTGTGCGGGTTGGAGAAGTGTTCCATTACTTTTGCACTGTATGCCATATCGTTTCATTTCCTTTCGTACATTCGTACCGGATTATTTTAAAATTAAGAGATTGTGCGGCCGTGGATGATCGCATCCCACAGCGGACTCATGGCGCGCAGACGGTCAATGATCTTCGGGAGCACCTCGATGATGTAATCGGCATCGCTCTCGTCGTTCACGTCGCTGAAGCTGAGACGCAGGGAACCGTGGGCGACCTCGTGCTTAAGGCCGATGGAAAGCAGCACATGGCTCGGGTCGAGAGAACCGCTGGTGCAGGCGCTGCCGGAAGAAGCGCAGACACCCTTAAGGTCGAGCATCAGCAGCATGGATTCGCCCTCAACGCCTTCGAAGGAGAAGTTCACGTTGCCCGGCAGACGGTGGTAGCGGTCGCCGTTCAAATGACTGCGGTCAATCTTTGAAAGCTCCGTGATGAGCTTATCCTGCATACGGCGCAGCTTTGCGTTCTTTTCGTCCATCGTATTGATGGCGTTCTCGAGCGCAACACTGAGGCCGACAATGCTTGCAACGTTTTCGGTGCCGGCGCGGCGGCCGCGCTCCTGTGCACCGCCATCGATGAGGTTCGGCAGGATGATGCCCTTCTTGATATACAGCACGCCGACGCCCTTCGGGCCGTGGAACTTGTGGCCGCTGAGGGACAGCATGTCAATGTTCTGCTCTTTTACGTTGATCGGCACATTGCCGACAGCCTGTACGGCGTCGGTATGGAACCAAACGCCATGCTTTTTGCAGATTTCACCAATCTCCGGGATGGGCTGGATGGTGCCGATCTCGTTATTGGCATACATGATGGTGACAAGGCCGGTCTTATCGGTGATGGCGGCCTCGAGCTCTTCCGGGACGACGATGCCGTTTTCATGCACGTCGAGGTACGTGACCTCAAAGCCCTCTTTTTCGAGCGCTGCGCAGGTGTGCAGCACCGCGTGGTGCTCAAACTTGCTTGTGATGATGTGGTTTTTGCCCTTTTTCAGCATCTTGTGCGCCGCGCCCTTAATGGCCCAGTTGTCACTTTCGCTGCCGCAGCTTGTGAAGTAGATCTCATTCGGCTCTGCACCGAGACATTTTGCTACTTTTGCACGTGCTTCCTCAAGCGGCTTTTTTGCAGCCGTGCCGAGCGCATACAGGCTTGACGGGTTGCCGTAGCATTCGGTGTAGTACGGCAGCATAGCCTCAAGCACCGCAGGGGAGACGGCAGTGGTAGCGGCGTTGTCCGCATAGATGATCTTCTTGCCGTTGTTTTCCATAGCTTTATCAGTACCTTTCGGATAGTGTTTTTTGTGAGGGAACAGAAAACGCATTTGGGGTCGATCGGTCGGGATACGCATATTCTTTCCTCAGCGAGATAAATATACACCAAATTGGTATACTTTTCAATAGGGAAATTCCAGAAAGTCAAAATTTTTCTGAAAAAGCAGGAAATAAAGGTCCTGAACGAGAGTTTTCCGTACAAAATGGAAGAAAACGGCGGCCGTTTTTTGAAAACCGGCGTACGGAACACAAAAAATCGGGAGAATATGGGAATAGAACCTCTGCGGTGTGCCCAAACTCCGTACAGAGCGAAACGGCACGCGGCTTGACAGCACGGGGAGAATAGCGTAAAATAGAATTATCTTTTTGTGTGCGGGTATTTTTCGCATGCGTGAACGGCTGACACTTTGCACGTAAACGGTACGTGTAACGGATAATGAAAAAAACGCTGCGGTGTTTTGATTTACATGTGTTGAACGGAAAAAACAGAAGAAAGAAAAGCAGAAGGCGGCGCGGACTTGCGTGCGTTTTATTCTGCTCATGCCGAAAGGCGATACTGCGCAGAGCATCGGTTGGTGCTTTTGTATACCTTATTCTTGCGTGAATTGCGACAGTGCGCCTGTGTTATTTGAAAGGAAGGTCAATTTGGCAGAAAAAAGAATCAGAAAAATGACGAAATTAACGTCGTTCGGCGACGCGCCTGCAAAACAGCAGGACCAGCCCCTCAGCGGTGCAGGGGAAAGCTTCATCGGCAAGATTTCCGGCCCCATCGAAAAGCCGGTGAGACGCCAGAAAACGCGCAGAACGGAAAACGCGCAGGTAAAAGAAGAAGCGGCACAGCAAACCGTGAGCGAAACAAAAGAGACGAAGCCGAAGCGCACGCGTACCGCGCAAAACACGGACGCACACAAAAAGACGACGAAAACGGTAAAATCGGCCCCAAACGGTGAAAAAGCACCCGCTAAGACAACAAAAAGCACGCAGACGAAAAATAACAAGGGCAGGGGCAGGCGCACAAAGCAGAAGCCCTCTGTGCGCGCATATTTCCTCGGCGGCTTAAATGAGATCGGCAAGAACTTCACGCTGTTTGAGTGCGAAAACGACATGGTTATCGTGGACTGCGGCCTTGCCTTCCCGGACGAAGAAATGCCCGGCATCGACGCGGTTATTCCGGATTTCACATTTGTTGAGAAAAACAAGGACCGCATCCGCGGTATTGTCATCACGCACGGTCATGAGGACCACATTGGTTCCCTGCCGTATTTGCTCAAAAAGATCAATGTGCCGGTGTATGGCACGGCGCTGACGGTGGCGCTGATTGCGAATAAGCTCAAGGAGCACAACCTCGGCTATGTGAAGCTGAACGTCACAACGGCGGGCTCGCACATTCAGCTCGGCTGCTTCGACGTGGAGCTTATCCACGTAAACCACTCCATTTCCGACGCTGTGGGTCTTGCGCTGCACACCCCTGCGGGCGTCATTGTCCACACGGGCGACTTTAAGATCGATTTCACCCCCACGCAGGGCGGCATGATCGACCTTGCGCGCTTTGCGCAGCTCGGTCAGGAGGGCGTTTTGCTGCTGATGGCGGACTCTACGAACGCAGAGCGCCCCGGCTACACACAGACGGAGCAGAAGGTGAACGCGACGTTTGACGCACTCTTTGCCCGCGCGGAAGCGAATAAAAAGCGACTCATCATCGCGACGTTTGCGTCGAACATCAGCCGCGTGCAGCAGATTATCAACTGCGCGGAAAAGTACGGCAGAAAAGTGGCGCTGTCCGGCAGAAGCATGGTGAACGTCATGTCCATTGCGAGCGAGCTCGGTTATCTCAAAGTGCCGGACGGTCTGCTCATCGACCTCAACATGATCTCCCGTTACACGAAGGAGCAGATTGTGCTCATCACGACGGGCAGCCAAGGCGAGCCGATGTCTGCGCTTACCCGCATGGCGTTTGCCGACCACCGTCAGGTCGCGGTCGGTGAGGACGACATGATCATCATTTCCGCGCGCCCCATTCCGGGCAACGAAAAGATGGTCGGCACCGTTGTAGACGAGCTTTTGAAGCGCGGCTGCGATGTGGTGTACGAATCCATGTACGAGGTGCACGTTTCCGGCCACGCGTGTCAGGAAGAGCTGAAGCTTATTCAGGCGCTGACGAAGCCGAAGTACTTCATCCCGGTGCACGGCGAGCAGAAGCACCTGCGCAAGCATGCGGGCGTGGCCGTCAGCATGGGCATGCCGCCGGAGAACATTTTCATCGGCGATGTCGGCAGCGTGGTGGAGATTCATGAAGACTACATGAAACAGCTGCCCGATGTACAGGCGGGCGCGGTTATGGTGGACGGCCTCGGCGTGGGCGACGTCGGCAGCATTGTGCTGCGCGACAGAAAGCACCTTGCAGAGGACGGTCTCATCATTGCGGTGTGCACGATTGAGGCAGGCTCCGGCAGAGTTGTTTCCGGTCCGGATATCGTATCCCGTGGATTTGTGTATGTGCGCGAGAGCGAGGCGCTGATGGACGAGGCAAGACGGCTTGTCAACAGCACGATTGAGCAGTGCGCGGACGAAAACGTGCGCGAGTGGAGCGCCATTAAGCTGCGCGTGCGCGACAACCTTTCCAGACTGTTATATAACCGCACAAAGCGCAGCCCGATGATCCTGCCGATCATCATGGAAGTTTAAATTCAGTTTAAGTTAGATTAGTTTCTTGGGGGTTCCCCTCAGAAGGAGAGACGGGAAATGAACAAGCGACGCATCTGGGCGACCTCGCCGGTCTATTATGTTATGGCAGCGGTCATGTTCATTATGGCGTGCTTCAGCTATACGCAGAATAAGATTCTGTTTGCAGTGGAGATCACGGTTTCCGGCCTGTGTTTGGCAGCGGTTATCATGACCGACCTGCATTACCGCGTGCATGTGTACACGGCGCTCAGAGCTGCGAGAAAGGTGCTTTCCGCCGATGAACAGCGCAACCTCGGGCAGTTTGCGCTGCCCCTTGCGGTGCTGGGCTCGGCAGGCGACATCGTCTGGACGAACGAGCGCTTTCAGGAGTTATTCACCGAAAACGGCGAAGGCTGCGGCGATAACATTGCGGCGTACATTTACCCGAAGACTTTGCGTCAGATTTTATCCGAAAACGGAACCTCCGTTTCCTACGGCGACCGCGAGTTTACGGCCTACGGCCTGCGCACCGAAAGCGGCAGTGTGCTTTACTTTGTGGACGACACGTATTATAAGCAGATTCAGCGCGATTATCACGAAAAGCGCACGGTCATTGCGGTTATCTCGTTTGATAACCGCGAGGAGCTGACGCGCGATGCCTCCGGCAGTGAGGATTCCCGCATCACGTCCGAGGTGGAATCCGTCCTGCGCAGTTGGGCGATCGACACCATGGAGGGCTTTCTGCGCCGCATGACGAACGGGCGTTATATGCTCATCACGGACGACCAGCACATTGAAGAAGCCAAAACGAAGCGCTTTGCCGTTTTGGACAGCGTGCGTGCCGTGAAGGGTGAGAATAACATGTCTGCCACGATCTCCATCGGCATCGGCCGCGCGGGCGTAACGGCGACGGAAAGCGAACTGCATGCCCGTCAGGCACTGGAAATGGCGCTCGGCCGCGGCGGCGACCAGGTGGCCATCTACCAGCAGGACGGTACATACGAGTTCTTCGGCGGCCTCTCCAAGGGTGTTGAAAAGCGCGACAAGGTGCGCACGCGCGTTATTGCCGCGACGCTTTCCGACCACATTAAATCGAGCGACCATATTTTCATCATGGGGCACACGAACTCCGACCTTGACGCCGTGGGCGCGGCGGTCGGCATGTGGGCGGCTGTGACGAAAGGCCTTGACCGCCGTGCGAGTATTGTGATCGACAAGGGCCGCTCTATGGCGACGACGCTTATCAACGCGTTTGAGCATCAGCCGGAGTATGAAAACATGTTCATCACCCCGCAGGAGGCGCTCGACCGCTGCACGCAGCGCTCGCTTCTCATTGTGGTGGACACACATTCCACCTCGTTTGTGGAGAGCCAAGAAGTTTTAAAGGCCATTCCGCGCGTGGTCGTCATCGACCACCACCGCATGATGGTGACGCACATTGAAAACGCGATCATCTTTTACCATGAGCCGTACGCCAGCTCGGCTTCCGAAATGGTGGCGGAGCTCGTGCAGTATATCAACAGCTCCGCGCTCAATAAAAAAGAAGCGACGGCGCTGCTTTCCGGCATTATGCTGGACACAAAAAACTTCGTTTTGAAGACGGGCGTGCGCACATTTGAAGCTTCCGCCTACTTAAAGCGCCGCGGCGCCGACACGGTGGAAGTGAAGAAGATGTTTGCAAATTCGCTCGATACCTATAAAGAGCGCTCTCAGCTTGTGGCAGGTGCGGAGGTTTACAAGGGCTGCGCCATTGCGTGCTCCAACTGGGAATTCCCGAATGTGCGCATTGCGGCGGCGCAGGCGGCGGACGAGCTGCTGTCCATTCAGGGCGTGCGCGCGTCGTTCGTCATTTTCCGCGTGGGCAATGAGATTGCCATTTCGGCACGAAGCCTCGGCGACGTGAACGTGCAGATTTTGCTGGAGGAATTCGGCGGCGGCGGTCACCTCAACATGGCGGGCGCGCAGATTAAAAACAGCACCACGAACGATGTGCGCAAGGCACTCGTCCGCGTGCTGGACGAAAAGCTTTCCGAAGCGACGAAAAAGAATAACTAATGCGGCAAAGCGGCGCGAAGCTGTTTGACTGCTTTAGCGATAGATTTAAACGATAGGAGATACGACCATGAAAGTTGTACTTTTAGCAGATGTAAAAGGTGTAGGCAAAAAAGGCGAGCTCATCAATGCAGCAGAAGGCTACGCACGCAATTTCCTGCTGCCGCGCAAGCTTGCAAAGGAAGCGAACGCACAGGTGATGAACGAGCTAAAAAACGCCGAGGCCTCCAAGGCATATAAAGTGAAAACCGAGACCGAAGAAGCACAGCGTATTGCGGAAGCTTTGAAGGACAAGACCGTCCGCATCACCGCAAAGGCGGGCCAGGGCGGCAGACTGTTCGGCTCCGTCACCGCAAAGGAGATTGCGCAGGAGATTAAAAAGCAGTACGGCTTCGACATTGACAAGCGCAAGATCCACCTCGACACCGACATCAAGGCGTTCGGCGGCTATCACATTGAGGTGAAGCTCTATAACGGCATCACCGCGAAGCTGGCGGTATCGGTGACCGAAGCACAGTAAAAGTCCGATGCACTTGATGCGCAGCATTAAATTTTGCAATGACTAAAAGTCGTTTACGATTAGAAAATCGTTTTCACTTTGAAGTAATTTCACTCAAAAAAGGGTGGTAAAAATGCCGGAAGATAATTTTCAACTGAATACGCCGGCACTGCCCGGAACGGTGATGCCGTTCAGCGCAGAGGCCGAGCAGGCGGTGCTGGGCGCGGTGTTGCTGGAGCCCGACTGTCTCTCGACCGTGGCGGAAATGCTGCCGCGCGCGGACTATTTTTATCAGGTCAATAACCGCACGATTTACAGCGCGATGCTCGATATGTTCACGGCAGGCCAGCCGGTGGATCTCGTCACGCTGCTGGAGCACCTGCGCGAAGAGGAAAACTTCGATGAGGGCAGCGGAAAGGTGTATCTGATGCAGCTTGCGCAGCTTGTGCCGAGCGTCTCGAATGTGGAGCGTTACTGCACCATTGTGCGTGACCGTTACGATTTGCGTATGCTCATTCAGGCGGCGCGCGGCATTTTGGATGACGCCATGGAGGACACCGGCGAAACCTCGCTCCTCTTGGATTCCGCCGAGCAACGCATTTTTGACATCCGCCAGGGCAAGGCGTTAAAGGGTCTTGAGCGCCTGAACGAAGTGTTGTTTGAGACGTTTGAACGCCTTGACCGCTTGAATTCGCCGGACAAAGACCTGTACCGCGGCATCCCTACGGGTATCCGTGAACTGGATAACACGATCACGGGCCTGAACCGCTCCGACCTTGTCATCATCGGCGCACGACCCGGCATGGGCAAAACGAGCTTTGCGCTGAACATTGCGCGCCATGCCGCCATCACGGCAGGCAAGCGCGTGGCGTTTTTCTCGCTGGAAATGAGCAAGGAGCAGCTCGCTTCCCGTATCATTTCCACGGAGGCACTCGTCGGCGGCACAAAGCTGCGCACGGGCGACTTGACGGAGGGCGAATGGACGCGCCTTGTGGAGGCGGGCGATATTCTCTCTAAGGCTGATTTGTACCTCGATGATTCCCCGGGCATTACGGTGCCGGAGATGAAAGCAAAAGTGCGCCGTTTAAAAAATGTTGATCTTGTCATCATCGACTACTTACAGCTGATGAACAGTGCAAAGCGCATTGATAACCGCGTGCAGGAAATTTCCGAGATCACGCGAAGCCTCAAGATCATGGCGAAAGAGCTGAATATCCCGGTTGTGACATTGGCGCAGCTTGCCCGTGCGGGTGAAAAGCGACAGGAGCACCGCCCGGTACTTTCTGACCTGCGAGATTCCGGCTCCATCGAGCAGGACGCCGACATCGTGCTGTTCCTGTACCGAGACGCATACTATGCGAACGAATCGGCTTCGCCCGAAGACGTGGACAAAAACAAGGCCGAGGTCATCGTGGCGAAGAACCGTCACGGCGATCTGCGCAGCGTGCCGCTGCACTGGCAGGGTGAGTTCATGCGCTTTACATCGCAGGAAGTTGTGCGTCATGAAAGCTGAGGACATCCTCGCCCGCGTGCGGTATGATCTGCCGGAGACGGGAAAAATTGTCGTGGGGCTTTCCGGTGGGGCGGATTCCGTGCTGCTGACGTATTTGCTTGTACAGAAGTACGGCGCGGAGCGTTTGCTTGCGGTGCATGTGCACCATGGCATTCGTGGGGCGGAAGCCGACCGCGACGCGGAATTTGTGCAGGACTACTGTAAAGCACTTGAACTTCACTGCAAGGTGATCTATAAGGATATTCCCGCGCTTGCGGCCGTAAGCGGTGAGGGCGTGGAGGAATGCGCGCGGCGCGTGCGCTACGCGTGCTTTGCGGAGGAAGCAGGGGGAAACGGGTGCATCGCCACGGCGCACAACGCCGACGATAATGCCGAAACGCTGCTTTTGAACCTGACGCGCGGCATGGGGCCGCACGGCGCGGGGGGCATTCCGCCGCGGCGCGGCAGAATTTATCGCCCGATTTTGAACATTTCCCGCGCAGAGGTGGAACATCTCTGTAAAGTATATCGACTTGACTACGTGACGGACTCCACGAATTTGACGGTGGACTACACGCGCAATAAGCTGCGCCACAGCGTGCTGCCGGTGCTGAAGGACGTAAATCCGCAGATGACGCAGGCGACGTCCCGCTTTGCGGAGAGCATGCGGTTGCAGAATGAATTTGTGTTTGCGTGCGCGAATGAATTGCTCTGTAAAGCGAAAACGCCTTACGGGTATGATTTGGAAATTTTGCGGAGCGCACACGAGGCGGTGCTGCGCGCGGCGCTGGAACTGCTGTTATCGTCTTACGGGCGGCTCTCTTATGAGCACATTTGCAGGGCGGCGGGCTGCGTTTTCATGGGCGGCAGCCTCTCTTTGCCGGGGGACATCGTGCTGGAGGCGAAGCAGGACACGCTCACAGTGCGAAAAAACCGGGAGATAAAAGACCGGAATGTGTTTTCTGTTCCGCTGAGAGCGGGCGAAAACGTGCTTCCGAACGGGAAAACGCTGTTTGTGGAGAAAAAAATTCCCGAAAAAGAAGAAATCAACCGGAAAGTTCATAATTTGTTATTCCAAAACTTTTCGGATTGTGATAAAATTACGAATGTTCCGAGAGTACGGACGCGGCGTGCGGGCGATGTTTTCAGACCCGCAGGGCGCGGCGTGACGAAATCGGTCAAAAAAATCCTGAATGAACTGCGCATTCCGGCGGCGGCGCGCAACCGTTTGCTGCTGCTTGAAAAAGACGGTGAGATCATCTGGATCGAAGCGGTCGGCGCGGCGGAGGGCTATGCGGCAAAGCCGAATTTCCCGGCACTGGAGCTTACGGTGACGGACACGGCAGGCATAACTCGCATATAAAGCGGAAAGAATTTTGAGGAAAGGGTCATCCGAATGGAAAACACAATGTTAAACGATATCAAGGAAGTTTTGTACAGCGAAGCGTACATCGACAGCATGGTCAAGCGCGTGGGCGCGGAAATTTCCCGCGATTACGCCGATAAAAACCTGCTGCTTGTCAGCGTTTTGAAGGGTTCTGTCGTCTTTATGGCAGACCTTATGCGTGCCATTACGATTCCGGCCCGCATTGATTTCATGTGCGTTTCGAGCTACGGCTCCGGCACGAAGACCTCCGGCGTTGTCAAGATCATCAAGGACCTCGACATCAACCTGAAGGGCTATGATATCGTGATTGTTGAGGATATTCTCGACAGTGGCAAGACGCTGCACTACCTTGTAAACCTTTTGAAAAGCCGCGAGCCGAACAGCATTGAGATCTGCACGCTGTTCGATAAGCCGGAGCGCCGCGAGGTGGAGGTCTACGCAAAATACAAGGGCTGCGATATTCCCGATGCGTTCATCGTGGGCTACGGTCTCGATTTTGATGAGAAGTACAGAAACCTGCCGTTTGTCGGCGTTTTGAAACCTGAAGTCTACGGTGAAGTCTAAGCTTCCGTTTTGATAAAAAAGTTTCTGTTTCTATTTAAGGATACACTTTGTATCCAATTTGATTTCCGGGAGGTCGGAACTTGAACAGCAACAACAAAAAAATCATTCGCAATCTTTTGATCTACCTCGGCATTCCGATTTTGCTCGTCGTGCTGCTTTTGCTTCTGTTTGACCGCGGGGCAGACCAGACGGGGCTGAAATACTCCGATGTGCTGTCTTACTTTGAAGACGGCAAGGTGAGCGCATACTCGCTGAACCTGGGCACGGGCGAGATGAAGCTGACCGTGACAGAGGACAGCAGCAAAAAGGAATCCGTTGTGCGCTACACGGTGCCGAACGTGAACCTGTTCTACAACGACGTTTCGGACTACATCAAGTCGTATAACGAGGAACATCCGAATAACCGCATGACGCAGGATGTCATCCGCCCGGCGGAGACGAGCTGGCTTGTCAGCCTCATTCCGACGTTGCTGATGATCGCGCTGCTTGTGGCGTTCTGGGTATTCATGATGAAGCGCATGGGCGGCGGCGGAGCCGGAAACCAGATGAATTTCGGCAAAGCGAAAGTCAAGCAAATAAACGACGAAAAGCGCCGCACGACGTTTGCGGACGTGGCGGGCGCAGACGAAGAAAAGGAAGAGCTGCGCGAAATTGTGGAGTTCTTAAAACGTCCGAATAAGTATAACGAGCTCGGTGCGCGCATTCCGAAGGGCGTGCTGCTCGTTGGCCCTCCGGGCACCGGTAAAACGCTTCTGGCGCGCGCCGTTGCAGGCGAGGCCGGCGTTCCGTTTTTCTCCATTTCGGGTTCCGACTTCGTGGAGATGTTCGTCGGCGTCGGTGCATCGCGTGTGCGTGACCTGTTCGACAAAGCCAAGAAAAACCACCCGTGCATCATCTTCATCGATGAAATCGATGCCGTGGGCCGCCAGCGCGGCGCGGGTCTCGGCGGCGGCCACGACGAACGTGAGCAGACGCTGAACCAGCTGCTCGTTGAGATGGACGGCTTCGGCGCGAACGAGGGTGTCATCATGATCGCGGCAACGAACCGCCCGGATATCCTGGACCCGGCTTTGATGCGTCCCGGCCGTTTCGACCGCCAGGTGATGGTGGGCTACCCGGATGTGCGCGGCAGAGAGGATATTCTGCGCGTACACGCAAAGGGCAAGCCGCTTGCACCGGATGTTGACCTTTCCACCATTGCAAAATCCACCGCCGGCTTTACCGGTGCAGACCTTGAGAACCTCTTAAACGAAGCGGCGCTGCTTGCGGCCCGCAAGGACCACAAGTCCATCACGATGGAGGAAATCGAGGAAGCGACGATCAAGGTCGTTGTCGGCACCGAAAAGAAGAGCCGCGTGATGACGAACAAAGAGAAGAAGCTGACCGCGTACCACGAGGCAGGACACGCCATTGCGACGTACTTCTGCGATTCGCAGGACCCGGTGCACCAGATTTCCATCATCCCGCGCGGCATGGCAGGCGGCTACACGATGCACCTGCCGACGGAGGATAAGTCCTACCAGAGCCGCAACGAGATGCGCGAGGAGCTCATCGTGCTGCTGGGCGGCCGTGTGGCGGAAGCCTTGGTGCTTGACGATATTTCCACGGGCGCATCGAACGACATTGAGCGCGCCACGAAGATCGTCCGCGCGATGGTCACAAAGTACGGCATGAGCGACCGTCTTGGTCCGATTACGTACGGTGCGGACAGCAGCAATCCGTTCCTCGGCAAGGAGATGGGTCATGTCTCGAACTATTCCGAGGAGACCGCCGCGGAGATTGACGAGGAGATTAAGTCCATCATCTGCGACGCGTACGATAAGACGAAGAAGGTGCTCTCCGAACACATTGACCTGCTGCACCGTTTGGCGGGTGTGCTGTTTGAGCGCGAAAAGCTGGACGCCGACGAGTTCCTTGACGTGATGAACGGCAAGCTGCTGCCGAGCGCACAGACTGCCGCTGCGGGTATCATCCCGGCAGAAGCGGCAGCGCCGGAAACGACAGAGCTGCCGACTGAAGCGCAGACGGAACCGGAAGCGAACACGAACACGAACGAATAAATTTTTGACGAAAGGGAATGTGCTCATTTGCATTCCCTTTACGTTTGTTTATGGGCAATCCCGTGCGGGTGTTATTTTGCCCGCTTGAGGAAAGGAACATGGTGAATGGCTAAAAAGCAAACCTACGGCAACGACAGCATCAAAAGTCTGAAGGGCGCGGACCGTGTACGTCTGCGTCCGGCGGTCATATTCGGCTCAGACGGTCTCGACGGCTGCGAGCACGCGATTTTCGAGATCCTCTCGAACTCCATTGATGAGGCGCGCCAGGGCTACGGCAAGGAGATCACCGTCACGCGCTATGCCGACCATTCCGTTGAGGTGGAAGACCACGGCCGCGGCATTCCGGTGGATTACAACAAGCGCGAGGAGCGCTACAACTGGGAGCTTGTGTTCTGCGAGATGTATGCGGGCGGCAAGTATAACAACAATGACGGCGGCAACTACGATTACGCGCTGGGCCTGAATGGTCTCGGTCTGTGCGCTACGCAGTATGCCTCCGAATACATGGACGCGGATATTCGCTACGACGGCTTCCGCTATACGCTGCACTTTGAGCACGGTGAGAACGTAGGCGGACTCAATAAGGAGCCTTACGGCAAGAAGGCCACGGGCTCGCGCATCCGCTGGAAGCCGGATATCAAGGTGTTTACGGACATTGACGTGCCGGCGGACTATTACACGGACATCATCAAGCGGCAGGCCATCGTCAACGCGGGCGTGAAGTTTATTTTAAAAAATGAAGTTTCGCCGCGCAAATTCGAGACGACGGAATTCTGCTACGAAAACGGCATTTTAGATCATGTGCGCGAGCTGGTGGGCGAAGATGCGCTGACCTCCGTGCAGTTCTGGCAGTCCGAAAAGCGCGTGCGCGACCGCGAAGACCTGCCGCTTTACAATGTGAAGATCAACGCCGCGGTGGCATTTTCCAACCGCGTGCATTTGACGGAATACTACCACAACTCGAGCTGGCTGGAATACGGCGGCGCGCCGGACAAGGCCGTGCAGAACGCGTTCGTGTACCAGATTGACGCGTATTTGAAGCAGAACGGCAAGTATAATAAATCCGAAAGCAAAATTAAATTTCAGGACGTGGAGGATTGCCTTGTTATCGTCATGTCCTCGTTCTCCACGATGACCTCCTATGAGAACCAGACAAAGAAGGCCATCAACAACAAGGGTATTCAGGAAGCGATGGTGGAGATGCTCCGCCATAATCTCGAAATTTATTTCATCGAAAACCCCATTGAGGCGGAGAAAATCGGTGCACAGGTGCTTATCAACAAGCGCTCCCGCGAGGACGCCGAAAAAACGCGCCTCAACTTAAAGGGCAAGCTGACGGCCAAAATGGATATCACGGGGCGCGTGGCGAAGTTTGTGGACTGCCGCAGCAAGGATGTTTCCGAGCGTGAGATTTTTATCGTGGAGGGCGATTCCGCTCTCGGTGCGGTCAAGCAGGCGCGCGACCCGAACTATCAGGCCGTGATGCCGATTCGCGGCAAAATTCTGAACTGCCTGAAAGCGGATTACGACAAGATTTTCAAAAGTGAGATCATCACCGATCTCATTAAGGTGCTCGGCTGCGGCGTGCAGGTAAAGTCGAAGGCGAACAAGTCCATTGCGTCGTTCGACATCAACGCGCTGCGCTGGAGCAAGATCATCCTGTGCACCGATGCCGACGTGGACGGCTTCCAGATCCGCACGCTGCTGCTGACGATGCTGTACCGTTTGACGCCGCAGCTCATCGAAGAGCACAAGGTGTTCATTGCGGAATCGCCGCTTTATGAAATTACGGCGAAGGACAAGACGTATTTTGCGTATAACGAGCGCGAAAAGGACGAGTTTTTGACGCAGCTTGAGGGCCAGAAGTTTACGATTCAGCGCTCGAAAGGTCTGGGTGAAAACGACCCGGATATGATGAACTTGACGACGATGAACCCGAAAACGCGCAGGCTGATTCAGGTGAAGCCCGGCGATGCCGAAATGACGGCGCAGATGTTTGATATCCTGCTGGGCGATAATCTTACGGGCCGTAAGGACTACATTGCGACCCACGGCAGCGAGTACCTCGATGACCTCGATATTTCTTAAAGCTCTGACGAAAGGAAGCGTAAAGCATGGCAAGAAAAAAACAGCCGAAAAGAGAAAATACGCCGAAGATGCAGGGCTTTATTGCGGGCGCGGGTGAAATTCAGGCGCAGAACATCAACGACACGCTGCGGCAGAACTACATGCCGTATGCGATGAGCGTTATTATGTCCCGTGCCATCCCGGAGATTGACGGCTTTAAGCCCTCGCACAGAAAGCTTCTCTATACGATGTACAAAATGAACCTGCTCGGCTCGGCGCGCACGAAAAGCGCGAACATCGTCGGTCAGACGATGAAGCTGAACCCGCATGGCAACAGTGCGATTTACGACACGATGGTGCGTCTTTCCCGCGGTTACGAGGCGCTTTTGCACCCCTATGTAGACTCTAAGGGCAACTTCGGTAAGTTTTATTCCCGTGACATGGCGTGGGCGGCTTCCCGTTACACGGAAGCGCGCCTTGACCCCATCTGCCGCGAGCTGTTCCGCGATATCGACAAGGACACCGTGGATTTTGTCGACAATTACGACAGTACGATGAAAGAGCCAACGCTGCTGCCGGCGGCGTTCCCCTCGGTGCTCGTCAACGCAAACACGGGCATTGCGGTCGGCATGGCGTCGTCCATTTGCCCGTTTAATCTCGCTGAAGTGTGCACTACGGCGGCGGAGCTCATCCGTGACCCGAAGCATGACATTTTTACGACGATGCAGGCGCCGGACTTCCCGGGCGGCGGGCAGATCATTTTCGACCGCGCAGCGATGGAGCAGATCTACAAAACAGGTCGCGGCAGCATCAAGGTGCGCTCGCGCTACACGTATGATAAATCCGCAAACTGCATCGATATTACCCAGATTCCGCCGACAACGACCATTGAAACCATTGTGGAAAAGGTCATCGACCTTGTGAAGCAGGGCAAGGTGAAGGAAATCACCGACATTCGAGACGAGACGGGTCTGGACGGACTCAAGATCACGATCGACTTGAAGCGTGGCGCAGACCCCGATAAGCTGATGCAGCGGTTGTTCCGTATGACGACGCTGGAGGACAGCTTCTCCTGCAATTTTAACGTGCTCATCGCGGGCATTCCGCGTGTGCTGGGGGTGCGTGAGCTCTTTGAGGAGTGGACGGCGTTCAGAATTGAATGCGTCCGCCGCAGAACGCACTACGACCTCACGAAGAAGAAAGAGAAGCTGCATCTGCTCTACGGCCTCAAGGCAATCTTACTCGACATCGATAAAGCCGTGCGCATTGTGCGTGAGACCGAGGAAGAAAGCGAAGTTGTGCCGAACCTCATGATCGGCTTTGGCATTGACGAAATTCAGGCCGAATATGTAGCGGAAATCCGTTTGCGCCATTTAAACCGCGAGTTCATCTTAAAGCGCACCGAAGAGGTGAACAGCTTAGAGGAAGAAATTCGTGACCTTGAGGCGATTTTGGCCTCAAAAACGCGTATTAAGACGATTATTGTGCGTGAGCTGAATGAAATCGCGCAGAAGTACGGCCAGCCGCGCCGCAGCCATATTTTGTACGCGGAGGAAATTGCCGAAGAAGAGCCCGTGGAGACTGTGCCGGATTACCCGGTGAACCTGTTTTTCACGAAAGAAGGCTACTTTAAGAAGATCACCCCGCTTTCCCTGCGCATGGGCGGCGACCAAAAGCTGAAAGAGGGCGACGAGATCGCCCAACAGATGGAATCGACAAACGCAGCAGAGCTTTTGTTCTTCTCCGACAAAGCGCAGGTCTATAAGCTGAAAGCGGCGGATTTTGCCGACACCAAAGCGAGCGTGATGGGCGAATACGTGCCTGCGCGCGTGCAGATGGACGAGGGCGAAAGCGCTGCGTACATGGCTGTAACGACCGACTTTAAGGGCTATATGCTGTTTGTTTTCGATAACGGCAAGGTCGCCAAGGTGGAACTCTCCGCGTACTACACGAAGACGAACCGCAGAAAGCTCATTAACGCGTATTCCGACAAGGCCCCGCTTGCGGCGGCACTGCAAATTTCGGAAGACTGCGATGTGCTGCTGACGTCCTCAAGCGGCAGACGACTGCTCATGAACACGGCGCTCATCGCCCCAAAGACGACAAAGAGCACGCAGGGCGTGGCGGTGATGAACCTGAAAAAAGGCCAACGCATTACGGACGCGCATATCTACCAAGAAGACGAGCTGCAGAACCCGTCGCGGTACAGAAAGAAGATTCCGGCGCTCGGCGCACTGCCGAACGGAGAGGAGGGCGGCGAGCAGATCTCGCTGTAAAAAATCAGCCCTCCGGCAAGACCGTTTGGCGTTCCGTTTGTGCAGGCGTGCGGCCTGCGCGGCGGAGCGTTCAGTCCTACTGAAGGGCGGGCAGCATACAGTCCGCACCATGGACTGCGCCGCCCGCCCGGGAAAGACCCCGCTCGTGTGACGCGAAAGTGCGGTTTTGCCGCACGGTCCGTTTTGGCGCGCACAAACGCCTGACTGTGACTGCCTTGGTATCAGTATGGACGTAGGACGGCGGAATATGCAGGAAAAAAGCAAAAAATCCTGTTGCAAAATCCCGCTTTATATGGTATCATAATTAAGCTACGAATAAAATTAGCGTTAAGTCTCTTGAAGAGGAGGTAAAATATATGGGTGCTGTTGAAATTATTTTCGGTATTGTTCTGCTTCTTTTCGCACTGGCGATCATCGTTGTCGTACTGTTGCAGGAAGGCCATCAGCAGAGCCTCGGCGCGATTACCGGCGGCGCGGATACGTTCCTTTCCAAGAATAAGGCGCGTTCCATGGATGCGTTCCTTGCTCGTTGGACAAAGTTCATTGCGATCGGCTTCTTTGTGTTGGTCCTTGTGATCAACATCATTATGTACTTCACAAAGTAAGTCAATACTTGCGGAAATGCGCCTCGCTTTTCGATGGGTCTCCATTCGGAATGCGGGGCTTTTGTTTTTATAAATCAGGCTTTAGGAGGGAATATCATGTTTGAAGAGATTGAACGCCTCACCCGCGCGCTGTGCGCAGAGCACGGCACATCCGGCTGTGAGGGCGACGTGTTCAAAGTTGCGAAAAAGGAGCTCGGCTTCTGTAAAGAGGTGTGTGAGAACGAGCTTGGCGGCGTTGTGGGCATTTTCGGCGATTTGAGTTCTAAGCGCCGCATTTTGCTGGACGCGCACATTGACCAGATCGGTATGATCGTGACGGACATTGACGAAAACGGCTTTCTGCATGTGACGAATGTGGGCGGTGTGGACCGCCGCACGCTGCCGGGCAGCCCCGTTACCGTGTTCGGCACGGAGACCGTCACGGGCATCGGCTGCACGCTGCCGCCGCACCTTGCAAAGGGCGATGATAAGATAAAGCCCGTTGCGGAGCAGTGCATTGACTTAGGGCTTCCGAAAGAGGAAGTGGAGAAGCTCGTCGCTGTCGGCGACCGCGCCACACTGACGCGCCCGCTGAAAAAGCTCATGGGCAACCGCATCACGGGCACGGCACTCGACGACCGTGCGGGCTGCGCGTGCGTCATCCGCGCCGCACAGCTTGCAAATGAACAGAACCCCGATTGCTGCGTTATGGTGCTGTGCTCCACAAAAGAGGAGGTCGGCGGGCAGGGCGCGCAGGTCTCTGCGTATGCACTTGAGCCCACCGAGGCCATTGCCGTGGACGTTTCGTTCGCAAAGCAACCGGACGCGGAGAGCATGCTTACCGCGGAGCTCGGCAAAGGGCCGATGATCGGCTTCTCCGCGGCGCTGGACAGAAAAATCAGCAAAAAGCTTGTCGAGCTCGCAAAGCGCGAAAATATCCCGTATCAGCTGGAAGCCATGGGCGGCAGAACAGGTACGAACTGCGACGAGATCAGCACCACCCGCGGCGGCGTGCGCACGGGGCTCATCTCCGTGCCGCAACGCAACATGCACACCCCGGCGGAGGTCTGCGATTTTGAGGATATGGAGAACATTGCAAAGCTCATCGCGGCGTATATCACGGATAAGGAGGCGCAGCCGAATGCTTAACTATGAAATTCTGGAAAAGCTTACCCGCACCATCGGTGTTTCCGGCGAGGAAGACGATGTGCGCAGCGTGATCTTAAGTGAAATTGAGCCGTATGCGGACGAGATTCACATTTCGCCGCTCGGCAACATTCTGGCGTTTAAAAAGGGCGAAAAGCGTCCCGAGAAGAAGCTGATGCTCTGCGCTCACATGGACGAAGTGGGCTTTGTCATCACAAACATCACGGAAAACGGCCTTTTGAAGTTCACGACGGTCGGCAATATCCGCCCGGAGGTGCTCTCCGGCCGCGATGTGCTGGTGGGCGGCAAAACGCCGGGTGTCATCTGCGCAAAGCCGGTGCATTTGCTCAAGGGCGATGAATTTGAAAAGCCCGTGCCCGTGAACGAACTCGCCATCGACATCGGCGCAGATACACGTGAGCAAGCCGAGACATTGGTGCAGATTGGCGACAACGCGTGCTTTGTGCCGTTCTTTGAGCACGTGCACGGTACGGTGAAGGCGAAGGCGCTCGATGACCGCGTGGGCTGCTTTGCGCTTATCACGCTGATGCAGCGCCCGCTCGAATACGACACGTATTTCGTCTTCTCCACGCAGGAGGAGATTGGCCTGCGCGGCGCGGGCACGGCGGCGTATATTCTGGAGCCTGATGCGGCGCTTGTGCTGGAGGGCACGACGGCGGGCGATATTCCCGGCGTGAGCCCGACGGACGCAGCGTGCAAAATGGGCGGCGGCGCAGTCATTTCCCTTACGGATATGCGCACCGTTTACCCGAAGGATTATTTCCGCCGCGCGATGGCGCTCGGTAAAGAAAACAATATTCCGGTGCAGCCGAAGACCGTGCGCGCCGGCGGCACAGACGCGGGCACCATTCACGTTTCCCGCGGCGGCGTGAAGACGCTGACGATCTCGCACCCGTGCCGCTATATCCACAGCGCGATCGCGATGACGACCGAAAAGGATATAGAGGCTGTTATTGACCTGATGGCGCTGATGATGGCGGAAATTTCCGGCGGCAAGCTGTAATGATCCGTCTTGCGGAAGAGTTAGAAGCGCTCTCTATGCCGTGCGGAAGCTCGCCGTTTGGCTGCCAAATCCGGTCTAAAGCGCAGGCGTATGGCTTCCATCAGTCGTTCGCGCAGTTTTGGACGGACGGGGAAGCCGCCTACGGAAAAACGGACGGCTCCGTCTGCATTGCGGGGGAGATTACCGACGCGGACGAGGCGCGTGCGTTTTTGAGTGCGGTGGGCACAAATGAAGTCGTGTGCAGCGCGGAGAATGCCGAAAAGCTGGGGCTAAACATCACCGAAAGCGGCGCGATTTTGCAAAAAGTGCTGCGAAATGAGGCTGTGCAGCCTGCGGAGGAAATTTCTCCGAGAGAGATTTATGCTGTGCTGAAAGCAAACGGCATGGTGGGGGAGTTCGAGCCGTTTTACCTCGATTTATCCCACCGCATGCGGCACGGCACGGTGCGCTGCGCGGGTGTTTCGGCAGATGGGAAGACCGTCGCAGTGGCTGCAGCAGTACTCGGCGAAAGCGCGAGCCTCATTTCTGCTGTGGCGGTGCTGCCGAAATTTCACCGCAGGGGGCTTGGCACGGCGGTTGTCCGAAAAATGGAGCGAATGCTGCCGAGCGGCACGGTGTATATCCTGCGCGAAGAAAGCAAAAACGAGGCGTTTTATGACGCTTTGGGCTATAAACCGTGCGGCGCATGGGCGCAGGGAAAATTATGCAATTAAAATAATTCAGATAAAGGAAGGCTTTTGCGTTTGCGAAAGCGGGTTTACTATGTACGAGTTTTTTAAAATTGATGACCGCGTGCTGAAGGCGGCGGAGGAAGCGGAGCAGAAGGCTGCGCCGTACCTTGCGAAAATTTCCGAAACACAGCGGTATAATCAGGAGAAGATGCAGGCTGCGTTCATGCAGGCAGGTGTCAGCGAGAGCCACTTTGTGGCAACGACAGGCTACGGCTATGGCGACCGCGGCCGCGACGTGCTGGACGAAGTGTACGCGCGTGCCCTCGGTGCGGAGGACGCGCTGTGCCGCTATAATTTTGTCAGCGGCACGCATACGCTTACCGTAGCGCTTTTTGGCGTTCTGCGCCCGGGCGACACGATGCTGAGCGTTACCGGCATGCCGTATGATACGCTGCGCGGCGTGATCGGCATTACGGGCGACGGCAACGGCTCATTAAAAGAGTTTGGCATAAACTACGAGCAGCTTGACCTGCTGCCGGACGGCACGCCTGACTATGACGGCATGGAGACGGCCATCACGCCGAAGCACCGCATGGTGTACATTCAGCGCTCCCGCGGGTACAGCTTGCGCCCGTCCCTGACGGTGGAGGAGATCGAGCGCATTGTAAAGATCGCAAAGCGCCGTGCGCCGGACTGCATTGTCATGGTGGATAACTGCTACGGCGAGTATGTACAGAAAATGGAGCCGACGGCTGTGGGCGCAGACCTTATGGCGGGTTCGCTCATCAAAAATCCGGGCGGCGGCATTGCGCCGACGGGCGGCTACATTGCGGGCCGCCGCGACCTTATTGAAAGCTGCGCGTATCGCCTGACGACCCCGGGCACGGGTCGTGAGATCGGCTGCACGCTCGGCAACAACCGCGAGCTTTTCATGGGCACGTTCCACGCGCCGAACGTCACGGGTGAAGCCTTAAAGACCGCTGTGTTCACGGCGGCGCTGTTTGAGGGCTTCGGCTTTGACGTGACCCCGCGCTACGATGAGCCGCGCGCGGATATTATTCAGGCGGTGCAGCTGCGCGAGCGCGAGGCGCTGTGCGCATTTATCCGCGGCATTCAGCAGGGCGCGCCGGTCGATTCCTTCGTTGTGCCGGAGCCGAGCCCCATGCCGGGCTACGACTGCGACGTCATCATGGCGTCCGGCTCGTTCACGTTTGGCTCGTCCATTGAACTTTCTGCGGACGCACCGCTGCGTGAGCCGTTTGCGGCATGGATGCAGGGCGGTGTGAACTTCAACAGCGGCCGCCTCGGTGCGATTTTGGCGGCACAGTCCATGCTGAACGCGGGCTTTTTGAATCTCTGAATTATAAATTTTCGGCGGCAGGCTTCGGTTTGCCGCTTTTTTTGTTGTCAATTTATCCGGAAGATAAAACTTTTATCTTCCTTTTTGAATTAAACCGTGCTATACTTTTTTTAACAACTTTTTAGGGGTGTTACCATGAGAGACAGAAAAAAGGCGCAGGCTTTGGCGCACGAGCTTGTTTCCAAAATGACGATAGAGGAACGCGCTTCACAGCTGAAATTTGATGCGCCGCCCGTTGAACGGCTGGGCGTTCCGGCGTACAACTGGTGGAACGAAGCGCTGCACGGCGTGGCGCGCGCCGGCACGGCGACGATGTTTCCGCAGCCCGTTGCTATGGCGAGCATGTTTGACCCGGAGATGATCCGAAAAATCGGCGATGTCGTTGCGACGGAGGCCCGCGCGAAGTATAACGAAGCTTCTAAGCACGGCGACCGCGATATTTATAAGGGCCTCACGTTCTGGTCGCCGAATATCAACCTGTTCCGTGACCCGCGCTGGGGCAGAGGGCAGGAGACGTACAGCGAAGACCCGTACCTCACGGCGCGGCTCGGCGTGGCGTACATCAAGGGCTTGCAGGGTGACGGGAAATATTTGAAGGTCGCGGCGTGCGCGAAGCACTATGCTGTGCACAGCGGCCCGGAGGCCATTCGCCACGAATTTGACGCCGAGGTGAGCCGGAAGGATTTGTGGGAGACGTATCTGCCCGCGTTTGAAGCTGCTGTGAAAGAGGGCGAAGTGGAGGCCGTGATGGGCGCATACAACCGCACGCTCGGCGAGCCGTGCTGCGGCAGTGACCTGCTCATCCGCAAAATTCTGCGCGGCAAGTGGGGCTTTCAGGGACACTTTGTCTCCGACTGCTGGGCGATTTCCGATTTTCACCTGCACCACCACATCACGACCACCGCGCCGGAATCCGCTGCGCTCGCCATTAAGATGGGCTGTGACGTAAACTGCGGCAACACATATCTGCATTTGCTGCGCGCGCTCGAGGACGGGCTCATCACCGAGGACGACATCACGACGGCGGCGGAGCGGCTCTTTACCACGCGTTTTATGCTCGGCGAGTTTGACGAAAACTGCGAATACAACTCCATTCCCTATGAGGTCGTGGAGTGCCCGGAGCATTTGGCGCTTAGCGAGGAAGCCGCGCGCAGAAGCGTTGTGCTGCTGAAAAACGACGGCATTTTGCCGCTTGATAAAGCGAAAATCAAGACGATCGGCGTCATCGGCCCGAATGCGAACGACCGCATGGCGCTCATCGGCAACTACCACGGCACGGCGTCAAGATATATCACGGTGCTGGAGGGCATTCAGGACTATGTAGGCGACGACGTGCGCGTGCTGTACGCCGAGGGTTGCCACCTCTACAAAGACCGCGTGGAGGGGCTGGGCCTGCCCGGCGACCGCCTTTCCGAAGCCGAGACTGTGGCGGAGCACAGCGACGTTGTGGTGCTGGTGACGGGCCTCAATGAAAATCTTGAGGGCGAGGAGATGGACCAGAGCAACTCTGTCGGCTCCGGCGACAAGGCGAATTTGCTGCTGCCCGCGCCGCAGAGAAAGCTGATGGAGATTGTCGCGAAGACCGGCAAGCCCGTCATTCTCATCAATATGACCGGCAGCGCCATGGATTTGCGCTTTGCGGAGGAAAGCTTCTCCGCCGTAGTGCAGGGCTGGTATCCGGGTGCACGCGGCGGCAAGGCGATTGCGGAGCTTTTGTTCGGCAAGTATTCCTTCAGCGGCAAGCTGCCCGTGACGTTTTATAACGACTCCGACGAGCTGCCCGCGTTTACGGATTACGCGATGGAAAACCGCACGTACCGCTACTTTACGGGCGGCGTGCTGTATCCGTTCGGCTATGGCCTCACTTATGGTAAAACGGAAGTGACGAAAGCCGAAATGCGTGATGACGGCGAGCACTATACGATTACGGCGACGGTCAAAAATGAGGACTGTGCCGTGCATGAGATTTTGCAGGTCTATGTGCGTGACAATGAATCAGAATTCGCGGTGCGCAACCACAGCCTTTGTGCGTTTAAGGCGGTTTCACTCGGCGCAAATGAGACGTGTGACGTCGAGATCACCGTGCCGAAGGCCGCGCTTGAAATTGTGGACGACACCGGCACGCGCCGCGTAGACAGCCGCAGCTTCACGTTCTTCGTCGGCACCTCGCAGCCGGATGACCGCAGCGCGGAGCTGCTTGGTACCCGCCCGGTTGCGGTAGAACTCAAGCTGTAATAAAGTAAATGCAAACGACCCTTTCGCGGCAATTTGCCCACCGAAGGGGTCGTTTTGTCTGTGACTTTTTTAAGACTTTCCATTTACAAAATTTACCGAAAGTTGTATACTGATACTGCTATTTTTTAATTCGGAAAGGCAAAAGTATGGCTGCGGATATAAAGAAAAACGATGATTTTTCAAAGGGGCCGATTTCCAAAACGATCCTGCGCCTTGCGGTGCCGATGGTGCTGGCGCAGTTTGTGAACGTCTTATATAATATCGTAGACCGCATGTATATCGGGCATATTTCCGATACATCGGTGGATGCGCTGACGGGCGTCGGCGTGACGTTTCCGATTTTACTGATGGTGACGGCGTTTGCGAATTTATTCGGCTCGGGCGGCACGCCGTTGTTTTCTATGGCGCGCGGTGCGGCACAGCAGGGCGGCGAAGAGGGCGAAAAGCAGCGTGAGCGCGCCGCAGACGTGATGAACAACACATTCTCGATGCTCGTCATTACAGGCGTAATTTTGTGCATTGTGGTGCTGCTCGTCAAAAAGCCGGTGTTGTATCTCTTCGGCGCGAGCGACGCGACGTACCCTTATGCGGACAGCTATCTTTCGATTTACATGCTCGGCAGCGTATTCATGATGGTCTCGCTTGGCATGAACGGGTTCATCAATGCGCAAGGCTTTGCGAACCGCGGCATGCTGACGGTCGTTATCGGCGCAGTGGTGAACATTGCGCTTGACCCGCTGTTTATTTTTGTGTTCGGCATGGGTGTGCAGGGCGCGGCGCTTGCAACGGTGCTTTCGCAGCTCGTTTCCGCCGTGTGGGTGGTGCGCTTCCTGCTCGGTAAGCGTACGCTGTTTCGTTTGGAGTTAAAGCGCATGCGCCCGCAGGCAAAGCTCATCGGCAAGATCACCTCACTTGGCATTTCGGGCTTTATCATGGGCTTTACGTCGAGCGCTGTGCAGGTGGCGTGCAACGCGATGCTCTCGCAACACGGAGGCGACCTGTTCGTCGCGGTCATGACGGTCATCAACTCCATTCGCGAAGTGACATATACGCCGGTAAACGGTGTGACATCTGCCGCGGCGCCGGTGGTCAGCTTCAACTACGGCGCACAGAAATATAAGCGCGTGCGCGGCGTGATTGTGTTCACGACGGTCGTTTCATTCAGCTATATGGTGCTTGTATGGCTCGTGCTAAGGCTGTTCCCACACGTGTTTATTCGGCTTTTTAACGGCGACCCGCAGTTACTCGAAACATGCACGCACGCCATGCACATTTATTTCTTCGGGTGCTTTATGATGGCGCTGCAAATGTCGGCGCAGTCTGTTGTGCAGGCGATGGGTCGCGCAAAGCAGGCGATTTTCTTTTCACTGCTCCGTAAGGTCATCATCGTCATTCCGTTGACGTTTTTGCTGCCGCAGATCCCCGCTGTCGGTGTGGACGGTGTGTTCTGGGCGGAGGTTATCTCGAACTTTGTGGGCGGCGGCGCGTGCTACATTACGATGCTGTGCACCGTTTGGCGCGAATTAAAACACAAAGAAATGGGCGAGCTTGCACAGGCGAAAAAGTAAAAAGAACGGAGCCGCGCATGGGTGATAAACCTGTGCGGCTCCGTTTTTTGTATGCGGTTTATTCTGCGGTGTCGGGTGAGGGGGCGGTGCTTTCTGTGCCGCTTGCATCGCTTTCGGAAGCGGTCGGCTCTGCGGCGGGGTAATCGAACTCGCCCAGCACATCGCCGGTCGTTTCATCTTTTACGGTGAAGTGCACCGTGAAGCTTTCTGCGTCCTCGCCCGTAAACGCTGCGTAGAGCAGCGCGGGAATGTACACGGCCTGCGCAGCGGCGTTGTCGCGCTCCGGTTTATACAGATCTTTGGTGCTCAGAATTTCGGCGCTGCGGCCGTCTTCGGAAAGCGTGACGCTTTTTATAAACGGCCACGTGCCGTCCTCCGGCAAAGCGATGATCTGCTCGTGCAGACTTTCCTTCAGTGCGGCGCAGACGGCATCGCGCTCGTCTTTTGTCATTTCTACCGTGCAGGAGCCGTCATCATTTGTGGTGACGTTTGTAAGCCCCAGCCGGTGCGCCGCGGCGGTGATGTCGAGCCCTGTGCGGCGCAGGGTGTCCTTGGAGATCTGCACGGTGTAATCCCGCTGCGGTTCGGAAGACGCGGCGGCAGGCGCTTCGCTTGCCGTTTCGGTCTGCCCGCCGCACGATGCCGAGGAAAGGATGAGCGCCGCCGCGAGCAGAAGCGCCGCCAAAAGCCGTTTTGCGTTTCTCATTTTGAACACCTCTTTATGAGCTTATCTTAAAGTATATCATACCGTATTCGGCGAAAAAAGTCAAAAGAATCAAAAAGCTGTTCAAAGTCGGAACTTTTTCACAAAAATATGTGGAAACAGAAGAAAAAACATGGTATACTGAAACCGATCATGCAGGGAATGGAGGGATCCGATTGACCGGTGCGATTTTAGGAGACATTGCCGGCTCACGGTTTGAGTTCAGCAAACCGAGCGGGTTCAACTATAAAAAGGTGGAGCTTTTTGGGAACAACTGCTTTTTCACGGACGATACGGTGCTGACCATCGCGACGAAATACGCGCTTTTAAATGACGTCAGCTATGCAAAGGCTTATGGTAAATTCGGGCGTATGTACAGAGACGTGGGGTACGGCACGATGTTTCAGCGCTGGCTGGACGGACATGCCGAAACGGGCTATGGCAGCTTCGGCAACGGCGCGGCCATGCGCGTCAGCTACATCGCTTACCACTTTGATACGCTGGAAAAGGTGGAGGAAGAAGCGAAAAACAGCGCCATGTGCACACACAACCACATAGAGGGCCTGAAAGCCGCCGTTGCGACCGCGGGGCTCATTTACCTTGCGCTGCACGGCGAGCGCAAAAAGGACCTGAAAAAATACTTTAACAAAGAGTTTGAATATCCCGTGCATAAGCCGCTGTGGGCGTACCGGCCGAAGGCGAAGTTTGATGCTACGGCGGAGGGGACCATGCCGCTTGCGTTCCGCTGCTTTATGGAAAGCGAGGATTGGGAAAGCTGCATCCGCAATGTGTTCAGCGTGAAGTGCGACACCGACACCGTGGCGTGCATTGCGGGCGGCATTGCGGGCGCATACTATAAGCGGACGGTGGAAAACGAAAAGGATCTTTTAAAACGCTACCTTATCAAGCCCGATAAGCGCAAGGTCGGCGAGTTTGACCGCTTTTTATACGATTGGGCTACAAAGTAACATTTCCGCATATATTTGAATTTCGGTTTTGAAAAACCGCCTGTGTTTTTTTGAAGCGGGCGGAGCGACGCAGGGATCGCCGCGATTTTTAAGGGAAAGGGTTTATCAGAACATGATTATTGACACATATCAGTCCGGCGCCGTGATGCGTATTTTGCAAAGCGGCAAAATTTACCGCGCAAGCCCCAGTATTTCGTTTAAAAAGGAGTACGCCGCGCTCATCGATATGCTCGACCTGCACTGCGAGTGTCCTATTTTCGGCGTGGTGCGCGGCAGAAAGCAGAATACCGGCGGACGCGTTTCGGGTGCGGTGCGCATCCGTCTCAATGTGCCGCGCGAATACGTGAAGCTGACCGAGTACACCGACTGGGCGGATTTTCTCGACAACTTCAAATACACGAACCCGAACGATTATTCCACCATCATCGTCGGCAGCTTGGATGTGAAGTCTTCGGATCATCTCCGTGTGGTGGAGAGCCTTAGGCACCAGCGGCATCTGTTCCAGTACAAAATGCCGCAGGCGATTTTGGAGTATATTGACCCGAAATGGGTGGTACGATATAAAGTCATTACAAACACAAGAGAGCAGGAGGACCGCAAGGAGCACCGGCTCAATTTCTTCCGTTGGTAAGGAGGGCTTGAACTTGAAAATCGGTCAATACATTTTATCGCTTGACCAGGGCACGACCAGTTCGCGCGCCGTGTTGTTTGACGCTTTGGGCGGCATTGCGGGCATGGGACAGCGCGAATTTACGCAGATTTACCCGCAGCCCGGCTATGTGGAGCACGATGCCGTGGAGATCTTGCAGACGCAGCTTTACGCCATGCGGCAGGCGGTGCATGAGGCGGAGATCACCGCGGAGGACATCGCTGCCATCAGCATCACGAATCAAAGAGAGACCACCGTGGCGTGGGACAGCGAGACGGGTATCCCGATCTGCAACGCCATTGTGTGGCAGTGCCGCCGCACCGCGCCGGAATGTGAGCGGTTAAAAGCCGAGGGACTTGAGGAGTACATTCATAAAACGACGGGACTCATCATCGACCCGTATTTTTCCGGCACCAAAATGAAGTGGATTTTGGATAACGTGCCGAAGGCCAAAGTGCTCGCGAAGGAGCATCGCCTGCGCTTCGGTACCATTGATACGTGGCTCATTTATTCGCTCACGGAGGGCGAAAGCTATGTGACGGACGTGACGAACGCTTCGCGCACCATGCTGTTTGACATTCAAAAGCTTGATTGGGACGAGAAAATGCTGAATGTGTTCGGTATCCCGCGTGACGCGCTGCCGAAAGTCGTGGACTCCTCCGGCGTTGTGGGCATGTGCTCCGAAACGATACTCGGCAGGAAAATTCCGATTGCGGGCATTGCGGGCGACCAGCACGCCGCGCTGTTCGGACAGTGCTGCTTTGATAAGGGCATGGCGAAAAATACATACGGCACGGGCTGCTTTGTGCTGATGAACACGGGTGATAAGCCGGTTTTCTCCGACCGGGGACTTATTACGACGATCGGTTGGTGCGTGAATGGCGAGACGACCTATGCGCTTGAGGGCAGTGCGTTTAACGCAGGCTCGGCCATCAAATGGCTGCGCGATGAGTTGAAGCTTATCGCGAACCCGCAGGAAGCGGACCTTCTTGCGGAGACCGTGGAGGACGCAGGCGGCGCGGTGTTTGTGCCGGCGTTTACAGGGCTTGGCGCACCGTACTGGGATATGTATGCGCGGGGCGCACTGCTCGGCGTGACGCGCGGTACGTCTAAGGCGCACATCTGCCGCGCCGTGCTGGAAAGCATTGCGTATGAAAGCTATGACCTCGTGAAAGCCATGGAAGCGGGCAGCGGCACGGAAATTTCCGAGCTGCGCGTGGACGGCGGCGCATCGAGAAGCCGTTTTTTGATGCAGTATCAGGCAGATTTATTGCACTGCGCCGTGAGACAGCCGAAGTGTCTGGAGACCACCGCGCTCGGCTCCGCGATGCTGGCGGGCTTGGCCGTCGGCGTGTGGGAATCGCTGGATGAGCTTAGGACTGTGTGGAAGCTTAAAAATGCGTATGACCCGCAAACGACAGCAGGCAGCGAAGCAAAAGCGCTGAAACGCTGGCATAAGGCCGTGGAAAGATCCATGGGCTGGGCGGACGGTTTGGATTAAGCTGCCCGTAACGTGGTTAAAAATTTTCGCCAGCCTTTTTCAAAAGGCTGTGGAATCCAAGGGTGAAACCCTTGGTCGAGCTCCGCAGAGCTCGAAATCCTTTTGCCTACCATAAAATCAGGACAGGAGAGGGAACAGTCCAGTGGACTGTTCCCTCGTGGGAGACCCAATTAGGGGGTCTCCCAAAAGGCGCCGCAAAGACGCCTTTAAAATACCAAACAAGCTAGCATAGAAGCACGCAGACCAAATTTTCTGCGTGCTTTCTTTTTGCCCAAAATCGAAGAAAGCTGTTTTGACAGCGGGAAGAAAAAATCCTGTTGACGGATAAAACAATATGTGATACTATATTATCACGTTAAATCAAAGCAATAGGGAGGCGACGGGATGATCGCAATTATAGATTACGGCGCGGGCAATATCCGCAGCGTGGAAAAAGCGCTTATGCATATCGGCTGCGAGGTCGAAGTCACACAGGACCCGAGCGTTCTCATGAAAGCCGACGGCGCCGTGCTGCCGGGCGTCGGTTCGTTTGGCGACGCCATGCACGAGCTACGCGGGAGAGAACTGGAAGCGCCGATTAAAGCGTTCGTCGCCTCCGGCAAGCCGTTTTTGGGTATTTGTTTAGGGCTGCAAATTCTGTTTGAGAGCAGCGAGGAATCCCCGGGCGTCTCCGGCCTGTCGCTTTTAAAAGGTAAGGTGCTGCGCATTCCTGCTGCGCCGGGGCTGAAAATTCCGCATATCGGGTGGAATTCGCTTGAAATCAAAAAGGACGGCGGGTTGTTCCGAAGCATTACGGGCGAGCCGTATGTGTACTTTGTGCACTCGTATTATTTAAAGGCCGAAGAGGATGTTGTGACCGCTGCGGCGCAGTACGGTGTGGAAATTCATGCGGCGGTGCAGAAAGATAACCTCATGGCATGTCAGTTTCACCCGGAAAAAAGCGGAGCGTTGGGACTGAAGCTGCTCGAAAACTTCGCCGTCATGACGCGGGGAAAGGGGGGCGTGTAATGTACGCCAAACGCATTATCCCGTGCCTTGACCTTAAAAGCGGCAGGGTCGTTAAGGGCACAAATTTCGTGAATTTGCGCGATGCAGGCGACCCTGTGGAGGCTGCCGTCGAATACGACCGGCAGGGCGCGGACGAGCTTGTTTTGCTCGACATCACCGCGTCCTCCGATGCGCGCGGTATCATGCTGGATATCGTTTCCCGCGTGGCGAACAGCATATTTATCCCGTTTACGGTGGGCGGCGGCATCCGTACGGTAGAGGATTTCACGGCGCTGCTGCGCGCGGGCGCGGATAAGGTTTCGGTAAACTCCGCCGCGCTGAAAAACCCACAACTCATTGCGGACGCGGCGTATAAATTCGGCAGCCAGTGCGTTGTGATGGCGATGGACGCGAAGCGCCGCCCGAACGGTGCGGGCTGGACGCTGTATTTAAACGGCGGCCGCGTGGACACGGGCATTGACGCCGTAGAATGGGCAAAGCGCGCGGAGAAACTCGGCGCGGGTGAAATTCTGCTGACGAGCATGGATTGCGACGGCACGAAGGCCGGGTATGACCTGGAGCTGACCCGCGCGGTTTCCGAAAGCGTGGGCATTCCGGTCATTGCGTCCGGCGGTGCGGGCAAGATGGAGCACTTTAAGGACGCGTTTACAAAGGGTAAGGCGGACGCGGTTTTGGCGGCATCACTTTTCCACTTCCGCGAGATTGGCATACCGGAGCTCAAGGGTTACCTTGCGGAAAACGGTATCCCGGTGCGCCGGTGAAATTTAATAGAATGATTGAAGGACACTCCCGCATATCTTTTGGTGCGGGGGTGTTTACTTATGAAAAGACATTTTCTTGGCTTCTGTTTGGCTGCTGTATTGCTGATCGGTGTGTTCTGTCCGCTTGCGCGTGCCGAGACGCCGGATTTCCCCGCGCAGGCTTTGGTGCTGATGGAAGCCTCCACGGGTCAGGTGTTATACGAAAAATCTGCCCATGTGCAGCGACCTTGTGCGTCCATCACGAAGGTGATGACGCTTTTGCTCGTATTTGAGGCAATCGACGCAGGCACGCTGCATCTGGACGATGTGCTCACGGCCTCGGCGCACGCGGCGGGCATGGGCGGCTCGGACATTTGGCTCAAGGAGGGCGAGCAGATGACCGTAGACGACCTCATCAAAGCGTGCGTGGTGATGAGCGCGAACGACGCGGCGGTCGTTTTGGCGGAGGCAGTCGCGGGCAGCGAGGACGCATTTGTGGAGCGCATGAACGCCCGCGCGGCGGAGTTAAGCATGAACGACACCGTTTTTAAAAACTGCAACGGTCTTGACGAAGACGGGCACATTACGAGCGCCTATGATGTGGCGGTGATGAGCCGCGCGTTGATGCAGCACGAGAAAATATTTGATTACACGCTTATCTGGATTGATTATGTGCGTGACGGGCAGACGCAGCTTGTGAACACGAATAAGCTCGTGCGCACGTATGACGGTATTTTGGGGCTGAAAACCGGCACGACAAGCGCGGCGGGCAGCTGCATTTCGGCTGCGGCAGAGCGAAACGGTATGCGGCTCATTGCGGTAGCGCTCGGTGCGGAAAATACGAAAGACCGCTTTTCGGCCGCGTCTTCGCTGCTCGACTACGGTTTTGCAAACTGGAAGCTGACGACACCGGAGCTCCCGGAACTGCCCGAGCTGCCCGTTACGGGCGGCATGGCGAGCGCCGTTTCGCTTGCGTGTGAAGCCCCACGCGGCGTTTTGACAGCCTCGGGCGGCGCGGAGATCGGGATAAAGCTCGTTTTGCCGGAAAACGTTCCTGCGCCGGTAGAACCGGGGGATGTGCTCGGTACGGCGGAGGTCGCGCTGAACGGAGACACGGTGCAGTCGCTCAAAATCACGGCGAAAACCGAAGCACCCGCCATCACATTTTCTTCTGCATTGCAATATTTTTTGGCTTGTTTTTTCGCAGCAGAAGCGGCGTGAAATCTGATTTGCAAAAAAACCTTCGTTAACTTTTCATGAAATCCGCGTTGTGCACTTGCAAAATGCGTCAAATTATTGTATGATGAAAGCACATAGATTTGACTTGTGGTGTACCTTGCATAAAGTGGGGCTGTGAAAACGGTTTCACACGTGCAAAAGCATCATCATGCAAATAGGAGGCAATAGAAATGGCATTGAAATTGGAATGCGGATACTTGAAGGGCTTTATCGGCGAGCACGAATACGCTGCAATGGCTTCTCAGGTTGAGAATGCACATGCGCTTCTGGCATCCGGCAAGGGTCCGGGAAATGATTTCCTCGGCTGGGTGGACCTGCCCACCAATTACGATAAAGAGGAATTTGCACGCATCAAGGCGGCTGCGGAGCGCATCAAGAAGAACACGGATGTGTTTATCGTCATCGGCATCGGCGGCTCCTACCTCGGTGCACGCGCAGCAATCGAGTTCCTCAAGAGCGAGCACTACAATGCACTGAAGAAAGATACGCCGGACATCTATTTCACCGGCAACAGTATTTCTTCCACCGCGCTGGCGGAGCTGGTTGAGATCTGCGAGGGCAAGGATATTTCCATCAACATGATTTCCAAGTCCGGCACCACCACGGAGCCGGCTATCGCGTTCCGTGTTTTCCGCGAGATCCTCGAGAAGAAGTACGGCAAGGAAGAAGCAAAGAAGCGTATTTTCTGCACGACCGATAAGGCGCGCGGCACGTTGAAGCACCTTGCGGACGAAGAAGGCTACGAGACCTTCGTTGTACCGGATGATGTCGGCGGCCGTTACTCCGTTCTCACCGCTGTGGGTCTGCTGCCCATCGCTGTGGCCGGTGCGGATGTCGACGCACTCATGGCGGGCGCACAGAAGGCACAGGCTGCCTACAACAACCCGAACATGGAAGAAAACGATTGCTACAAGTATGCTGCCATTCGCAACATTCTTTACAATAAGGGCAAGACGACCGAAGTGATGGTCAGCTACGAGCCGTGCTACACGCTCATGAACGAGTGGTGGAAGCAGCTGTACGGCGAGAGCGAGGGCAAGGACGGCAAGGGCCTGTTCCCGGCATCCGTTGTCTTCTCCACAGACCTGCACTCCATGGGTCAGTACATTCAGGACGGCAGACGCAGCCTCTTTGAGACCGTGATGCTGTTTGAGAAGCCGAAGCGCGAAGTTGTCATCGGCAACGACCCGGCAAACGTGGACGGCCTCAATTTCCTTGAGGGCAAGAGCATGGCGTATATCAACCGCAAGGCGTTTGAGGGCACCGTGCTGGCACACAACGACGGCGGCGTGCCGAACGTTGTGATCTCCGCTCCCGATTTCTCCGAGGATACCCTCGGCCAGATCATCTACTTCTTCGAGAAGGCCTGCGCCATCTCCGGCTATCTCCTCGGCGTGAACCCGTTCAACCAGCCGGGCGTTGAAAGCTATAAGAAGAACATGTTTGCTCTGCTCGGCAAGCCGGGTTACGAAGGCGAAAAAGAAGCACTGGAAGCAAGACTTTCCAAATAAAAAGGCGTAAATCCGCACCTGCGGAAAAAATACACAGGAGGACTTCACTATGATCACTCTTTTAATCGGCAAAAAAGGCTCCGGCAAAACCAAGAAGCTCATCGAGCTTGCAAACGAAGCGGTTCAGAACTCCAACGGCAACGTTGTTGTTATCGAAAAGGGCCTTAAGCTTACTTACGATATTTCCCACAAGGCACGTCTTGTTGACTCCGACGCTTACGGCATTGAGGGCCTGGACGCACTTGTAGGCTTTGTCAGCGGCATCTGCGCTGCAAACTACGATGTGACGGACGTTTTCGTTGACTCCACCTTGAAGATCACCGGCAAGGGCGTTGAGGAAGTTGAGCCGCTCACCGCGAAACTCAAGACGCTCAGCGAATCTTCCAACGTGAACATCTGCCTGCTCATTTCTGCTGACGCAGAGGAACTGCCGGCTTCCGTTCGGGAATTTGTCGCGAAATAATTTCGGCCTCAAAAAGCCTTTGCACCGCCCGAAACAGTAACGAAAGGCAGTGCAAAAACGAAAAAAGCAACAGTGTTTCGGCGGAAATGACCCGCCGAACACTTTTTTTCGCGGCATAATGCCGAATTTTCAAATTTTTCTTGACAAAACCGCGCGTGGTATTTATAATATATCAAGTACGGTATGAGGAAAAACTATGCTTATCGATTTGAAAAAATATTTCTCGGGAGAGGATATTTCACAGGCGATCGATTATACGATCGATTTGTCGGAGGTGGAGATTGACGGCTGTAAGCCGTTTGTCACGCCGGTTCAGGTCAAGGGCAGCATCCGTTCGTTCGCTTCCAGTGCGGAGCTGAACGTGGAGGTGCGCTATGCGTATTCGATGCCGTGCAACAGGTGCTTGACGTTGACGCGTAAAGAGTTTTGCCACAACATTTCTCACGTGATTGTGAACAAGCTGAATGATGAAGAGGATTTTGAAGATTATATCGTGATTGAAGGCGATGAGCTGGATTTGGACGAGCTGATTTATTCCGATATCATCCTTTTGACGCCGACGAAATTCCTTTGTAAGGAAGACTGCAAAGGGCTTTGCCCCACTTGCGGCAAAAACCTGAACGAAGGCGACTGCGCCTGTGCAAAGCAGCAGACAGATCCCCGTCTGGAGGCTCTGCGGCAGCTGCTACAATAATTCCAGATAACCAAAGTTTTAGTTTAATATAAGGAGGTGCTGACGATGGCGGTACCCAAGAGAAAAGTGTCCAGTGCCAGACAGAATAAGAGACGTTCTAACGTGTGGAAGCTTAGCGCTCCTGCCCTTATGAAATGCCCGCAGTGCGGAGAGTATAAGACACCTCACAGGGTTTGCGGTAACTGCGGTTACTACAACGGCAGAGAAGTTGTTAAGAAGGAAGCATAATTTTGCCTGAAACAATAATTGTGCCAGATAGAGAAGGGGCATTTGCGTGCTCCTTCTCTATTGTTTTGTCGGCATTTTTTGGCGCCGAGCCGTAAAACAGCGGCAAATTTCGCGCATACTACCTTAAAACGGAAGGGAGAAAAGCTGTGGCAGTTGAAATTTTCGGCGTGGATAAAAACAGCCTTGCCGAGAGGGCCGGCATAAAGCCGCACGATAAGCTTATTTCAATCAATGGGCATGACATCACGGATATTCTCGATTTCCGTTTTTACGAGACGAACACCCATCTGCATGTGGTATACGAAACGGCGGAGGGCGAGCGGCGCGAAGAGAAATTCGTAAAGCCGCAGTACGGTGCACTGGGCCTTGCGTTTGAAACGTATCTTATGGACAGGCAGCGCTCCTGCCGCAACAAGTGCGTGTTCTGCTTCATTGACCAGCTGCCGCCCGGCATGCGCGAAACGCTCTATTTTAAGGATGATGATGACCGCCTTTCGTTTTTGTTCGGCAACTACATCACGCTGACGAACATTGATGAGCGTGAGATCGACCGTATCATTGAAATGCGCATCAGCCCCATTAATATTTCCGTGCATACGATGAATCCCACGCTGCGCTGCAAGATGATGCACAACCGCTTTGCGGGCGACGCGCTGCGTTTTGTGCGCAAGCTGGCGGAGCACAACATCAAGCTGAATTGTCAGATTGTGCTGTGCCCGGGGCTGAATGACGGCGAGGAGCTGGAATTTACGCTTTCCGAAATGTACGCGCTCGGCGAGAGCTTACAGAGCGTCGCCTGCGTGCCGGTCGGCGTGACGCGCTACCGCGAGGGGCTGTATCCGCTGGAGACGTTTAACAAGGATACGGCGCGCGCGGCGATCGGGATTTTGGAGCGGTGGGGCGATAAATTCAAGGCAGAGCGCGGCTCGAGAACCGTGTTCCCGAGCGACGAGTTCTACCTCATTGCAAAGCGCGAGCTGCCGCCGTATGAATTCTACGAGGACTTCCCGCAGATTGAAAACGGCGTGGGTATGCTGCGCGACTTAGAAGAAGAATTTTCCTGGGCGGTTGAAGACGAGCCGGAGCGCGACATAAAGCGCCGCGTGACGATTCCGACGGGCGAAGGCGTGTATGCGTTTATGGAGCATGTGATGGACTTTGCGCGCGAAAAATTCCCGGGGCTCGAGATCAACCTTGTGCCTGTGCACAACGATTTCTTTGGCGGTACGGTCAACGTGACCGGGCTGCTCACGGGGCGTGACCTTGTGAACCGCTTGAGCCGCGAAAACCTTGGCGACGCAATTTTGCTTGCACCGTCCATGCTTATGGCGGACGAAGATATTTTCTTAGACGATATGACCGTGCAGCAGCTCAGCGAAAAGCTGGGTGTGCCGGCTTACAGAATGCATAAAGACGCCGCAGGCGAGCTCAAGGACATTTTGGGTACTGCGGAGTAAGGAAAAAAGAAGGAGGAAAACCGTATGTCAAGACCTATTGTAGCCATCGTGGGCCGACCGAACGTCGGTAAATCCACGTTGTTCAACAAGCTGATCGGGCAGCGCCTTTCCATCGTGGAGGACACGCCGGGCGTGACGCGTGACCGCATTTTCGGCGAGTGTGAATGGAAAAACAGAAAGTTTTCACTGGTAGATACGGGCGGCATCGAGCCGGAATCGAAGGATATTATTTTGTCCCAGATGCGCACGCAGGCGCAGATTGCCATTGATTCTGCGGACTGCATCATTTTCGTGACCGATGTGCGCACCGGCATGGTCGCAACGGACCTCAACATCGCACAGATGCTCCAGCGCAGCAATGTGCCGGTCATCGTGTGCGTCAATAAGTGCGATACGCTGGGCGACCCGCCGGCGGATTTTTATGAGTTTTATAACCTCGGCCTCGGCGACCCTATTCAGGTGTCTTCCGTGCACGGACACGGCACGGGCGACCTGTTGGATGCCGTCCTCGAGCACCTGCCGGAGGAAAAGGAAGAGGAGGACGAGGGCGAGATCATCAAGGTCGCCGTCATCGGCAAGCCGAACGTCGGCAAATCTTCCCTTGTGAACCGCGTTTCCGGCGAAAACCGCTGCATCGTTTCCAACATTGCGGGTACGACGCGCGACGCGGTGGATACCACCATCGAAAACAAGTACGGCGTATTTACGTTCATCGATACTGCCGGCCTGCGCCGCAAGAGCAAGGTGGAGGATTCCATTGAGCATTACAGCAACCTGCGCGCCGAAATGGCGGTGGACAGGGCAGACGTGTGTGTCATCCTCATCGATGCCACGGTCGGTTTTACGGAGCAGGACTCCAAGGTTGCCGGCATCGCGCACGAAGCGGGCAAGGGCTGCATCATTGCGGTTAACAAGTGGGACGCCGTTGAAAAAGACGACAAAACCATGCAGGAATATAAGACGAAGCTTGAAAAGGACTTTTCCTTTATGTCCTACGCGCCGATCATCTTCATCTCCGCGCAGACCGGCCAGCGACTTGACCGCTTGTTTGAACTCATCCACAAGGTTGCTTCCAGCAACGCGATGCGCATTACGACCGGCACCTTGAACGACATTCTGGCACAGGCAACGGCACGCGTACAGCCGCCGACCGATAAGGGCAAGCGCCTGAAGATTTACTACATGACGCAGGCTTCTACCAGACCGCCTACGTTCATTTGCTTTGTCAATTCCAAAGAGCTTTTCCACTTCTCGTACCAGCGCTATCTGGAGAACCGCATCCGCGAGATCTTCAGCTTAGAGGGCACGCCGGTGCGCATGATCGTGCGCGAGCGCGGCGATAAGGCAGACTGACGGGGAAGGACTTGATCTACATGGAAAATTTCGGTTCTTTAATTTTGCCGCTGCTGCTTTCGGCGCTTGTGGGGTATCTGCTTGGCAGTATCAGCTTTGCCATTTTGCTGACCAAAGCGTTTGCGCACGAAGATGTGCGCGCGCACGGCAGTGGTAACGCGGGTGCAACGAACGTACTGCGCGTGGCGGGCAAAAAAGCCTCTGCGCTGACGTTTCTGCTCGATTTCTGCAAGTGTGTTGCGAGCGTTTTGGTCGGCTATTTTCTTGTAAAGCACGCGTGCGTTGCAAACGGCGTAGACCCCGAAATGGCGCGCCTTGGCATGTATGCGGCGGGCTTTTGCTGCATGATCGGCCACATGTACCCGCTGTACTTCGGCTTCCGCGGCGGCAAGGGCGTTGTGACCACGGCGGCGATGATGCTTTTGCTCGACTGGCGCGTGTTCCTCATTTGCTTTGCGGTGTTCCTTCTGGTGTTTCTGAAAAAGCGCATGGTCTCGCTTTCGTCTATTACGGCGGCGGCGATCTATCCCGTTGTGACGTTCTGCATGACGTATTTTGTGGACTGCTGCGTGGGCGGGCTGCCGGTGCTTTACGTTGTAATGGCAACACTTGTGGCGGCACTGATCGGTGCTACCGTTATCATCAAGCACCGCGCGAATATCAAGCGCATCCGAAACGGCACGGAATCTACGATCTCCTTTAAGAAAAAGTAAGTGTAAAGCGCAGTACCTATACAGAAAAAGGCGCGCAAACGGCCGGGTTTGGCACTTTTCGTTTACATAATCTTGGAAAAACCTTCCAAATAGCCTGTGGCTTCTTGACAATTTTTCCATTGTGTATTATTATGTTTACTGGTCATACTATATTTTGCGATCACTTTTTCTTTAAATAGATGCGGCAGTGTATGTTTCGTTTTAGACTGCCTTAGTTTTTTGCGCACGGCATTGGGCTTTTTTCGTACCCGCGCTGTGTAGCTGCCCAATCGGCGGCAGCCCGTTTCAGGAATAAATCAGTCGGTCACGGACCGGCGGGCATAACGAAAGATCCTACTTCGTGCAGCGCGTTGCGGCGCTGTGTGGCGGCAGGCAGTGTGCCTTTGACTGCCGAGGATATGCCGCGCCCGCAGAAAGGAAAATTACAGTGGATAAATTTATCATCAAGGGCGGAAAGCGCCTGCACGGTGAGGTTGTCATCAGCGGCGCGAAAAACGCGGCTGTGGCGATCATTCCGGCCGTAGCCATGGCGGAATCTCCCTGCCGTATAGAGAACGTACCGAACATTTCCGATGTGAAGCTCAGTGCACGCATCCTGACCGAGATGGGCGCGACTGTGCGCTGGCTCGGCAAGAACACCGTGGAGATCGACCCGACCACCATCCACACGAACGTGGTGCCGAGCGAGTTGGGCCGCAAAATGCGCGGCTCTTACTACAATATCGGCGCTTTGCTCGGCCGCTGCTCCAAGGCCATTGTGCCGCTTCCCGGCGGCTGCGATTTCGGCGTGCGCCCCATTGACCAGCACATCAAGGGCTTTAAGGCGCTGGGCTGCACGTACAGCCTCAACGACGGCATGATCGAGGTCTCCGCAAAGGAGCTGCGCGGTGCGCACATTTATCTTGACATGGTCACCGTCGGTGCAACGATGAATATTATCCTTGCAGCCGTAAAGGCAAAGGGCCTTACGGTTATTGAGAATGCCGCGCGCGAACCGCACGTGGTTGATCTTGCCAACTTCTTAAACTCCATGGGTGCGAACATCAGCGGCGCCGGTACGGACGTCATCAAGATTCGCGGCGTGGAGCATTTGAAGGGCATTACGTATTCGATTATTCCGGATCAGATTGAAGCCGGCACGTACATGGCGGCTGCGGCTGCAACGCGCGGCGATGTGCTTGTGAAAAACGTGACGCCGAAGCACCTGGAATCCATCACGGCGAAGCTGATGGAGATGGGTGTGACGGTCGTGGAATATGACGACGCGGTGCGCGTGCGCTGCGACGGCCCGCTGAGTAAGTGCAACGTGAAAACGATGCCGCACCCGGGCTTCCCGACGGATATGCAGCCGCAGATCGCGGCGCTGCTCTCCATTGCGCAGGGCACGAGTATTTTAAACGAGAGCGTGTGGGAAAACCGTTTCCGCTATGTGGAAGAGTTGAAGCGCATGGGCGCACAGATCACCGTAGAGGGCAAGAGCGCCATTATTGAGGGCGTGGAATACCTGAAGGGCGCACCGGTGCGTGCGACTGACCTGCGTGCGGGCGCAGCGATGATCATTGCCGGTCTTGCTGCGCATGGCGTGACGAAGATTGAGGACATTGAGCACATTCAGCGCGGCTATGAGGACATTGTGGAGAAGTTCGTCGGCCTTGGCGCGGACATGTATTTGATGCTCGATCCCACAAACAGCGATACCGCAAAGATCGGTTAAAACCGTATACAGACCGTTTCGCCCCGACAAAACCTTGTCAGGGCGTTTTTTATGAAAACAGGGAGGGTGCAAATGGCAGAGCTTTGCCCGCTGTTCAGCGGCAGCACGGGAAACAGTTATTATATCGGTTCAAAATCTTCGGGCATTTTGGTGGATATCGGACGCAGTTGCAAGCAAGTGACGACTGTCATGCAGCGCTGCGGTATAGACCCGCTTTCCGTGCAAGGCATCCTCATTACGCACGAGCACAGCGACCACATCAGCGGTCTGCGTGTGTTCGCTTCCAAATACCATATTCCCGTGTTTGCCTCTAAGGGCACGCTGGGGGCCTTGGAATCGATGGGAATTTTAAACGACAAATATCCCGCCTACACGATTGAAGACACGTTAGAGCTCGCCGGAATGCACGTAAACGCGTTCCGCACGCCGCATGACTGCGCGGAGAGCTTTGGCTACCGCATAGAAGCCGAAGACGGACACACCGTCACTGTCGCGACGGACATTGGACACATCACGCCGGAGGTGGAAGAGAATCTGCACGGCACGGACCTCGCGGTCATCGAATCGAACCACGATATCGGTATGCTGCGCACGGGGCCGTACCCGTACAGCTTAAAGCGGCGCATTTTATCGGACTTCGGGCATCTCTCAAACACCGCGTGCGCCGACCTGCTGCCGGAGCTTTTTGAAGACGGCACAAAGCACTTTTTGCTGGCGCATTTGAGCCGCGAGAACAACACGCCGGACATTGCGCGGCAGACTGCTGTCTGCGGCATGCAGATGGCGGGCGTGGAGAACGCGGAGGACTACATATTGCAGGTCGCGCCGATCGAAAACCTGACCGGCGGCGCCATCACATTTTAACATAGGGAGACAATATGCTGGAGGTAAAGCTGATTTGCATCGGTAAGCTCAAAGAAAAATATTGGCGTGACGCCGTGCAGGAATACGCAAAGCGGCTTTCCGCATTCTGCCGGTTCCAGATCATCGAACTGAACGAAGCGCGCCTGCCGCAGGATCCGAATGCGGCGGAGATTGCAAAGGCGCTCGGCGAGGAATCGAAGGCGATTTTGGCGGCGGCGGGGCGCAGCACGCTTTACACGCTGTGCATTGAGGGCAAGCTTGTCTCCTCCACGCAGCTCGCGCAGCAGATCGACGCGGCGGCCGTAAACGGGGAGAGCAGCTTAGCGTTTGTCATCGGTTCGTCACACGGGCTGGACGACAGCGTGAAGCAGGGGTCGAAGCGCATTTCCATGTCGCCGATGACGTTTCCGCACCAGCTGGCACGCGTTATGCTGTGCGAGCAGCTGTACCGCGCGTTTTCCATCAACGCGGGCACGAAGTACCACAAATAATTTGAATACGAAAGGTTGAACGACATGATTAAGATCGAACGTACAAGCGTCATGAACTTTGAAAACGCCATCAGAGGCGCACGCAACCCCATGAACAGCTGGGACCGCATGGACAGCCACACCGAGCCGGACGGCACGTTCGTTTTCGGCGAAAACGACCTGAGCCTTGCAAAACGTCTGTGCAAGGCGGGTACGGATCACCGCAAATTCATCCGACAGATCTTCGTTTCGGTCGACCTCACCGCGCCGATCTACTGGTGGAAGGAATTCGACACGTATAAGGTGGGCACCGTGGCGAACTCCACGAGCACGATGCACAAAATTCAGGCGAAGACGTTTGAAGAAGCGGACTTCAGCTGTGACCGTATGGTGCCCGCGGCAAAGGAGAGCCTGATGCAGACCATTGGCGTGCTGGAAAAGCTGCGCGTGGAATTTGTGGAGACGAAGGACAAAGACCTTTGGTACAGCCTCATTCAGCTTTTGCCTTCGAGCTACAACCAGATGCGCACCTGTACCATGAACTACGAGAACATTGCGAACATGTATTTTGCGCGCCGCCACCACAAGCTGGACGAGTGGCACGTGTTCTGCGCATGGGCAGAGGAACTGCCGTATTTTAAGACGCTGTTTATTGAAAACGACGCGTAAAAAGGCGTAAAATACAGAAGATCGGTAGGTAAAATGCGCTGCCGGTCTTCTTTTTATTTCTAAAATGTGAATTTTTTGAAAAAAACTGCCTCATCGGTAGTTTTTTTATTCCAAATCTCTTGACAAATTGCAAAAATAAAAATATACTGATATTACTTTCGACAGGATTAGTTGAAACGATATGGGATATGAAAATTATCAGGAGGATATAGCATGAAAAGAAAAAAACCATATATCCGTTTAACGAATTCCGAATTTGCGATGATGCAGCTCCTTTGGGAGGCCGGCCGTCCGTTGAACCGCGCAGAGATCATGGAGATTGCGCTGCGTGACCCGGAGAATCCGCTGTTTGCGAAGAACTCCTTCCACGTTATCATCAACAATCTGCTCGGTTACCAGTTCATTGCAGCTTTCATCAACGACGGACCCGGCAGAAAGAATGCCCGCCGCTTTGCGCCTTTGCTGACCCGCAATGAATATGCCGGTTTGCAGATTGCTACGACGGAGCACTACAAGCCTTCCGATATTCCGGAGATTGTTGCCGCTATCTTTAAGTACACGAAGGACGCGGATAAAGAAGAGCTCCTCCCGAAGATTGAAGAAGCTGTGCGCCGCTGCAAGTAAACGGAAAACAACATGCGCTATGAAGACGGCAGGGGTTGCTCTGTCGTTTTTCTTTTTTACAAGAAATTCGACCGGAAAGCGCCTGAATATACAGAATTATATAATTATATGCAAATTTGATATAACGAGAAGCGAAATTGACTGAACGGATTTTTAAAAAGGGCAATAGTTATTGCCACAAAAGTACAATCAGTGAGGTTTTATATTACTTGTTCCTGTTATTGTCATAAAGAAAGAAGCGGAGATGCCCTTAAAAACCGGGGCGTCTCCGCTTTTTGCATGCAAGTAGAGTTTAAAGTGTCAGTTTCATGCCGTCGTAGGATATTTCGATGTCGTGCGGCGCGGCAAGCTCTACGAGCTCGTCATACAGAAGATGACCGTTGTGCGAGAAGTGGTTCATCACGCAGTGCGTGTGTTTGTCAACAATACCGAGCGCTTCGAGTTCCTCCTTGAGGCGGATGACCTCCGGCGCGCCCATGTGCGTGCTTTTAAAGCCGCAGTCTTCATAGCCGAGCGTAGTGTCGAAGCTGAAAAGTTCGGCGGGCTTTTTCTGCGCCTTGAGGTAATCCCACACCTCCGGAGAATAGTAGCCGCTGTCGTGCATATAGAAGATAGATTTATCCTCGCGTGTATCGACAATGTGGTACACGAACGGCTGGTGCGAGGGGTTCATGTGGTTTGCGGGCAGCGGCGTTACGCGGTAGGGACCGGCTTCCACGGCCTCAAACGGCTTTAAGATGTGCCAGTGCATGGCGCTGTCGCTTTTTTCGTCAATTTCCCAATCGGCACAGCGGCGGAAATAGTCGTAGGTTTCCTGTGCGCAGTAGATTTCAAGCTCGGGGCTGATCATCTCAAGGCTGTAAACGGAGCCGCGCACGGTGAGCTCCTGCGGGTAGAAATGATCCATGTGAAAGTGCGTGACGAACAGATACTTCACACGGCTGAGATCGAGATGATTCATGAGCTTGTGCATGTAGGTATCCGGCGGCAGGTCGAGCAGAAGATCGTCGTTGACGATAGCCTGCGAGCGTGTGCGGATGTTTTTGCCGCCGAGGCGCTGCGCCTCTAAGCAATATTTGCAGCGGCAGAATACGGCAGGCCAGCCCTCTGCGGCGGCGGTGCCAAGATATTGAAACTGCATTTTGTACCTCCCAAATCGAGAATAGACTTTTCTATTTGATTATACGGGCGAAAGGACGGAAAAACAAGGGTAATTCCGTACAAGAAAAACGTCGTGCAGTACCGCACTTAGCACAATGAAAAACGCCTAAAGCGTTTCAGCCTTAGGCGTTTGCCGGAAAACGGAGATTTTTATGCGTCGATCTTCATGTCACCGTCCTTGACCCAGCCGATCTTGCGGAAGATGAGGTCAAAGACAAAAGAAAGCACAGCCGGGAGCACGAAGCAGATGAGCACAAGGCCCAGCCAGTCCATAGCGGTGACGGCTGTTTTGGCACCGGCAGCGATGTCGTTCAGCCAGCCGGTATAAACGCCGATCTGCCCCACAAGGCCGCAGGTACCCATGCCGCTGGAGATCGGTGCGCCGTTCATCTGCATGCCGAAAATGCATGTCGCAACGGGGCCCGTCACAGCGGAAGCAAGCGTAGGCGCAAGCCAGATGCGCGGGTTCTTGATGATGTTCGGCACCTGCAGCATGGAAGTGCCGATGCCCTGCGCAAAGAAGCCGCCCCAGCCGTTATCGCGGAAGCTGATGACCGCAAAGCCGATCATCTGCGCACAGCAGCCTGCAACGGCCGCACCGCCCGCAAGGCCCGTTAAACCGAGCGCCGCGCAGATGGCCGCGCTGGAAATCGGCAGCGTCAATGCAACGCCGACGATGACGGAAACGAGAATGCCCATGAGGAACGGCTGCTGGGTGGTTGCCCACATGATAAGGTTGCCCACGCTGGAAGCCGCCGTGCCGATGTACGGCGCGAATAAGTACGCGAGGCCGCAGCCCGAAAAAATAGTGACGAGCGGCGTGACGATGATGTCTACCTTCGTCTTTTTGCTGACGAGCTTACCGAGCTCTGCCGCGATGATGGCGAGCACGAGCACCGCGAGAGGACCGCCTGCGCCGCCGAGCGTGTTTGCCGCGCCGCCGACTGCGACGAGCGAGAACAGTACGAGCGGGGGCGCTTGCAGCGCGTAGCCGATGGCGACCGCCATAGCGGGACCGGCTGCGGACTTTGCATACCCGCCAATCTCATCGAGCAGCGGAATGTTAAGCTGTGTGCCGAGCGTGGAAATGATGGTGCCGATGAGCAGGGAAGCAAAAAGCCCCTGTGCCATGGCGCTCATGGCATCGATAAAGTAGCGGTGCAGATACACCTTGACTTTGCTTTCTTTTTTGGAAGAAGTTCCCTCCATTTTTGTTCAATCCTTTCTTTTTACGGAGCGCAAAAGGTTCTCCGGCGCTCCTGGGTTTTACGCAAACATGCGCTGCGCAGAATACGCGAGAAAGAATCTATATTGACTATGTTGCCGTCTGCCTCTGTCCGTTTTCGGAAGAACGCTGCGCCGCCGGGGGATTCCCGGGCTATTTGGTCACAGCGGCCGCGTAATGGCGGTACATCGGCAGGCGGCCGTTTGGGTTACGCGTTAAAGAATACCACAAATTTCCCCTGTTTGCAAGGCGGCTGCAAAAAGACGGAGTTTTCCATAGTTTCCTTTGCAATCGGCGGCGAAATATGGTATACTATATTCCTAAACAATTTACGGTTTAGATCGAAAGGGAATTTATACAGACGCGTGTTAAATGCGTGGGAAACCGCGCGCAGAGAGGAGTTATAAAAATGGAAAACAAAAAGTATGTCATCGGCGCCGACATCGGCGGCACGACGGTGAAGCTTGGTTTATTTGAGGAAGACGGCACTTTGCTTGAAAAGTGGGAGATTCCGACCGTGATTGAGGGCGACGGCACGGCGGTGCTGCGTGATATTGCGGCGGAAATTCAAAAGTGCAGAGAAAAGCACAACATTCCCGCAGACGGCATTTTGGGCGTGGGCGCGGGCATCCCCGGGCCGGTGACGGCGGACGGTGTGGTGCACCGCTGCGTGAACCTCGGCTGGGGCGTATTTGATGTGCGCACGGCGCTGGAAGAGACCGTAGGGCTTCCGGTTGTGGTCGTGAACGACGCGAATGCTGCGGCGATGGGTGAAGCCTGGAAAGGCGGCGGCCGTGGCAGCGAGAACGTGGTATTCATCACGCTCGGCACGGGTGTCGGCGGCGCGGTCATTTCGGATGGACGCATGGTGGCAGGCGCAAACGGCGCGGCGGGTGAGTTCGGCCACATGACGATCAACCCCGCAGAGACGGAGACGTGCGCGTGCGGCCGCCGCGGCTGCGTGCAGCAGTACGTTTCGGCCTCGGGCATTGCGAGACTGGCACGAAAATACCTTGCCGAACACGAGGAAGAAAGCACTTTGCGGAGTGTCCAGAAGCTCACAACGAAAGACGTGTTCGATGCCGCTAAAAACGGAGACAGCGCTGCAAACGCAATCTTAGAGAATGTGTACGATGCGTTCGGCTACGCCATCTCTGCCGTGTGCACGGTGGCAGACCCCGAGGTCGTCGTCATCGGTGGCGGTGTCTCGAAAGCGGGCGAGATGCTCGTAGAAGGCGCGAAGAAAGGCTTCTTGAAATACGTATTTTACCCGAGCACCGGCGTTCGGTTCAACTTGGCCGTGCTCGGCAACGACGCCGGCATTTACGGCTGCTGCAAGCTGCTTTTGGACAGCCTTGCGTGATAAGAACGGAAAGGATAGGGAGAAATGGATAATTCCAAAACAGAGCTATTTGAATCGATGCCGATCCCGAAGGCGGTCATAACGCTTTCGGTGCCGTCGGTCATCAGCTCGCTTGTGATGGTCATTTACAGCCTTGCCGATACGTTCTTTGTCGGCATGATGAACGACCCGGTGCAGAACGCCGCTGTTACGCTGGCGGCACCGCTTCTGCTGGCGTTTAATGCTGTCAACAACCTGTTCGGCATCGGCAGCTCCAGCATGATGAGCCGCGCACTCGGACGTAAAGACTACGATACCGTGTACCGCAGCTCGGCGTTCGGATTTTACGCGTCTTTGATTTGCAGCCTGCTGTTTTCTTTGCTGTACGGCGCATTGCAGTCGCCAATCTTGGTGATGCTCGGCGCGAATGCCGAAACGCTACAGGCAACGGCGGATTATTTGTTCTGGACTGTGCTGCTCGGTTCCGCGCCGTCTATTTTGAATGTCGTGCTGGCGTACCTTGTGCGCGCGGAGGGCTCTTCGTTGCACGCGAGCATCGGCACCATGTGCGGCTGCCTGCTGAACATTGTGCTGGACCCGATTTTCATTCTGCCGTGGGGCCTGAACCTCGGCGCGGCGGGCGCGGGCTGCGCGACCTGCCTTTCCAACACCGTGGCGTGTCTCTACTTCTTCGTGCTGCTGTTCGTGAAGCGCGGCAAGACGTACGTGTGCATCAAGCCCTCCATGTTCCGCCCATCGAAACAGATTGTCAAGGGCGTGTGCGGCGTGGGCATCCCGGCTTCCATCCAGAACCTTTTGAATGTGACCGGCATGACCATTCTCAACAACTTTACGTCCGCGTATGGCTCTGACCCGGTGGCGGCCATGGGCATCGCGCAGCGCGTCAACATGGTGCCGTTCCAGATTGCAATGGGCTTTTCGCAGGGCATTATGCCGCTGATCAGTTATAACTACGCGAGCGGCAATATCAAGCGCATGAAAAAGACGTTTACATTTACGGCGAAAATTTCGCTTGGCTTTATTCTGGCCGTGATGCTGACGTTCGTGGTTGCGGCGGAGCCGATTATCTCCATGTTTATGAAGAACGAGAGCATCGTCGCGTACGGCGCGGCGTTCCTGCGTGGCTTCTGCTTTGCACTGCCGTTCTTGTGCATTGATTTTCTCGCGCTCGGCGTGTTCCAGTCGTGCGGTATGGGTATGAAATCGTTCATATTCGCTGTTGTGCGCAAGATCGTGCTGGAGATCCCCGCGTTGTTTGTGCTGAATTGGCTGTTCCCGCTGTACGGCCTCGCGTATGCGCAGTTCGTCGCAGAGCTGATCCTCGGCACCATCGCCGTTGTCGTGCTTGTGAGAATGTTCCGCAGGCTCGAAAGAGAACATGCCGCACCGTATGTGAGCGATTCGGAAAGCGTGAAGTAACACCGTTCTGCCGGGAAGCGTGGCTAAAAGTTTTCGCCAACCTTTAGAAATGGAATATAAAGCTAAAAAAGGAACGGTTTGTACACCGTTCCTTTTTGCATACACCGAAAATAACGCTTGACTTTTTGCTTTCTATCCGTTATTATGAAAATAGTAATTATTATTATTTTGATAGGAGGAGCAAAATGAATAACAAAGCGTTTTATAATTTGACATACGGCATGTTTTTGTTGGCGGCAAAAGCGGAGGAAAAGGCGAACGCCTGCATTGTGAATACCGGCGTGCAGGTCGCGGGGAGCCCTGTGCGCGTGGCGGTTTCCGTGCTGAATACGAATTACACCTGCGCGCTTATTAAGGAAAGCGGGCGGTTTACGTTGAGCGCGTTGGATGACAGCTGCTCGTTTGAGACCATTAAGCACTTCGGTATGCAGAGCGGTCGCGACGTCGATAAGCTGGACAGCCTGCCGATGCCGACAGACGAAAGTGGCATACCGTATCTGAACTGGAGTACCTGCGCGCGGTTCAGCGGCAAGGTGACGCACAGTGTTGACCTCGGCACGCATACGCTGTTCATTGCAGAGGTGACGGAAGCCGAGGTGTGCAGCGACCGCGCTCCGCTGACATATGCGGATTACCAGAATAAGCTGAAGCCGAAGTCGGAGAAGGTCGAGCGAGAGCAGAAGATCGTCGGCTGGCGGTGCAAAATTTGCGGGTATGTGTATGAGGGCAGCGCGCTGCCGGAGGACTACGCATGTCCGTTGTGCGGGCACGGAACGGATGATTTTGAGCCGGTTTATGAAGAATAAAGGAAAAAGGAACGGTTTGTACGCCGTTCCTTTTTGCATGTCCTATTAAGATTTACAGCGATATTTCACGGGTGTGAAGAGCGAACGGTGTAAAGCCCGGTGCTTCCTTACCGAATGGCTTTTTGCTTATCTGCAATGCGCAGGAAGAGGAAGCCGAGCGCAAAGAACACTGCGAGACATGCCACCGCCACGTTGATGGTGCCGCCTGCAAGCTTTACGGCTGCGATGACCGCAGAGCCGAGGAAGGACGCGCCTTTTGAGAAAATATCGTAGATACCGAAGTATTCGCCGGAGTTTTCCGCCGGGATGATCTTGGAGTAATACGAGCGCGAGAGCGACTGGATGGAGCCCTGGAAGCAGCCGATGAAGAACGCCAGAACCGCAAAGTGCAGGAGACTGCTGAGCATGAGCGCGTACAGCGCGATGCCGAAATAGCCCGCAATACAAACGAGAATGAGCGTGACGGTGTTGTGTTTTTTCGAGAGCTTTGCGAAGACGAGCGAGCCGCCGAACGCAACGACCTGCGTTGCGAGCAGGAAGACGACCTGACCGACCGTGTTGAGGTTCAGGTCTGTGCCGATATTGATGGCGTTATCGATGATGGTGCCCACGCCGTCTATGTACAGGAAGAATGCGATGAGGAAGAACAGCACCTTTTTGTCGTGCGTCGCGATGTTTTTGAGGGTGTGGAAGATTTCCGCGAACGCCTTGCGGATATCATGCCCCTCGGTTTCCACATAGTTGCGCTGCTTAAAGCCGCGAATGAGCGGAATGGTGACGAGCAGCCACCACACGGCAGTCACCGTGAAGCCGATGCCTTTAGAGAGCATATCCGGCAGCACGCCGACCATATCGGGCCCAAGCACATAGGCGATGAGCGCGATGAGGAACGGGATGCACGAGCCGATGTATCCCCATGCAAAGCCGTAGGACGAAACCTCGTCCATGCGTTCTTCGCTGGTGATGTCGTTCAGCATGGAATCATAGATGGTCAGCGACGCGCTGTAACAAATCTTCGTGAACACAAAAATGATGAGGAACAGCAGCCAGCCGGTGATGAAGCCGTTTAAAATGCAGCCGAAAATGCCGAGCGTTGCCGCGGTGGTGAACAACACCTTTTTCTTATCTTTGTGGTCGGCGAGCACGCCGAAGATCGGCCCTAAAAGCGCCACGATAACGGTGACGACCGCCACGGCGATGGAATAATACGCCGTTGCCTGATGCGAGTTGATCTGTCCCGGCGCAGTGCCGATGGCGAGGCTCTTGAACCAGATAGGGATGAGCGAGCAGGAGAGCATGGTGAACGCGGAGTTGCCTACGTCGTAGAGCACCCATGCGAATTCCTGTTCCGTCAGCCCGCGGAAGACCTTGAGCCGGTTGAGTGCGTGAAAAATTGATTTCATGTGAAGACCTTACTTTCTTTTTAAAATCAGGTGCGTGCTTTCGGTCTTACATTGTAGCGCCGCCCTGTTAAATCCGTGATGTCGGTTTGTAAAGGGGAGGAAAATTATGCACTCCTCTTTGTCCATTGTGCCCCTCTAAGCTTTACAAAAATTATCACTGTGTCTATTTTATCATAGATACGAACAAAATGCTATAAAATTATTTTTGCATCGATAGAAATTCGGGCAGAATATAACACAATATACAAAAAAAGAGCGGGGAGAACCTCGCTCTTTCCGAATTTATATGTATGGTTTATGTATCGAGGCGCTCTAAATCGGCGCAGATGCGGTCGATGATCTCGTCCTGCATCATGTCGGGCGTGAGGGTCTGCTCGTTTAATGCGGGGGCGTAGTCCTTTTCGTTCCACCATCTGCGCATTTCCTCTTCGCCGAACTCCGTGCGCTTGTCCTTCGTTTGGTGGCGGCGGAGCGTCTCCTCAAACGGGAGGTCAAAATAGTACGCGCAGATGTTTTCGCCGTAGAGCGCTTTTGCGGCATCGAAAAGCGGGGTGTACCATCGGCTGTTCAAAATGCCTTCTAAAATGACGAGCTCGTTGTGCGCGTGGCCGTACTCAAGCAGCATGATGAGCACGTCGTTTGCGCGGGTGCCCGCGCCGTCGTTCGTCTTTAAGATGTCGCGGCGGATGACATCTTGGGACAGTAGCATGGTGTTTTTGCCGAACTTTTCCTGTAAAGCTCTTGCGATGGTCGTTTTGCCGCTGCCGCTGTTGCCGCGCAGGGTGATGAGTTTTTTCATGGGGTGTGCTCCTTTACGCTTTTTTTGATGGGATGGCGAATGACCGTTTTCCACTTTTCCGGCGCGACCTTACGGGCATCGCTGAGGTAGATCTCGTGGTGCAGGCGCGCGGCGGTAAAGTCGTTTATATAGCCGTTTTCGGTGAGAAACGTGTCCATCAGCGCCACAGATGCGGGCTCATCGTCAAACGCGCCGTGGTGCATGATCTGCACGCAAAGGCCCTCGTCGATCGTCAAAAACTCCGCTTTGCTGCAATCAAGCTTTTTCTTCTTTTCGGCGGTCTGCACGGCCCAGGCGAAATCATCCGGCGTGATGAAATCCGGCAGGCGGATGACGGAGACCCAGTGGAAAGCAGATTTATCGGCATAATCGATGCTGTCCGTATTCTCCTGCCACCAAAAGCCCTCAAGCGGCGGCACGGCATACTCGAAAAAGCCCTCGATGCGGTGGTCGGTCTTGTAGCTCATTTTAAGCGTGTAGGCGATCGCGTACAAAACGCTGATGGCCTGCTGATACGCGCCGTCCGGCTCGTTTGGGTCGCCGGTGCCGCGCACTGCAATGTAGTTTGCAGGCGGCACAGTGACGATCTCCGGCTTGTTTTTCGGCATGTAGAATTCTTTGTATTCTTTCTTAAAATCAAAGGGCATGGGAAAACCTCATTTCATAATATTGTTACGACCCGGTGGAGCGGTAATGGCGCACGCCGAATTTCCAGAAGAGATAGCACGGGATAATAAACACGCAGGCGATGACGGGCAGAAGCATCGCGCGGGCGTCGTTGTGGCGGCCGATGAGGTACATCAGCGGGTAATACTGTACGAGCGCGTAGGGCACGATGTAGGTGCAGAACGTCAGTACGCCTTTGCCGTAGATGGAAAGCGGGTAGCGCCCGTGCTCGCGTATACCGTCTGTTAAAATATTGATGAACTCGAGTCCCTCTAATGTGAAAAAGCATAGCCCGGCGAAGATCAAATACACGCCTGCAAAAAGCACGATGCCGCCTAAAATCATGAAAATGAGCGTCATAACGCGCGCGGCGCACCAATCGATTGGGCAGTTTTGAAGCGCCCAGATCAGCAGGAAAATCGCCATAATGCCCTTGCCGAAGCGCTCTAAATCCATGCGGCTGCACAGGACGAGGAAAACCTCGTTGCGCGGGCGCACCAGAACGCGGTCGAACTCGCCGTCCCCGATCATGCGGTTAAACGTATCAAACCCACGAAAGAACAGCTCCGCGAGCGAGAAGGATAACAGCACGATGGCGTAGCAGAGTGAAACCTCGGTGTACGTGAAGCCGTCCACCTGCTTAAATCGCATGAACATGAACTGCACGCCCCAAAAGCATGTGAGCGGTATAAATAGCTGCGCCAGTACGGAAAGCAAGAACGAAGCCTTGTACTGCATTGCTTTCTTGATATGGATAGACAGAAATTCAAAGTATAGTTTCATAGATGACCCCTTTCTTTGTATACTGCAAAACACGGACGATTTGCCGGGCGGCGGAACGACTTGTCGTTCCGTTTATCCTCCCTGAATCACTACCCGCTTCAGCGCATTTTTCATGAGGGTGTGACCGCCGAGCACCAGGACGAGCAGCCAGAAGATTTGTAAGCCTACGGCGAAAGCGACGTTCGTGCCGGCAATATCGCCGCTGTACACGCGGTACGGCACGTTGCTTGTGGCAGCGAAGGGGGTCAGCTCGCAGATTCTGCGCAGTGCGGGCGGGAAGAACGGCAGCGGCACTACGCCGCCGCAGAGAAAATCTGCCAGTGTGAGCAGCAGGGAGCGCAACCCGGTGGAAGAAAGGGTATACATGGTGAGGACGTAGATGAGCAGCGTGAACGCCGTGCTGTTCAATGCGCCCAGCACCATGGTGAGCAAAAATAGAAAGAAGGTGGGTAAATCTGTCGGCGCGGTCAAGTTATAGCCTGCGGGCAGAAGCGCCGCAACGACTAAGATTGGCACGGCGCGCAATGCAACCTTGGAAATACGACCGGAGAGAGATTTCGTGTACCACATGGCGTAGAGGTCGACGGGGCGGCACAGCGAATACGAGATGCTGCCGGAGGTGATTTCCTCCAAAATGTCGCCGTCCAAGACCCACGAGGCGAACATAGCTAAAAACGCCTGCTGTATCCATGTGTAGTTGACGGTCGCCTGCAAGGTCATCGGAAAAGCGGTGGGGTCACTGCGGTAAAACGCGTGGTAGGCGAAGATGATCAAAAAGCCCCACGCAAATTGCGTGGAGATGCCTGCCAATGCCGCTGCGCGGTACTGCAAGCCCGTCACACAGCGCAGACGGAAAAACGAAATGTATTTTTTAAGTTTCACGGCGCACCTCAAATATCAAACTGTTTGTAGAGCGCCGCGAGCGTTTCGTCAATCTGCCCGCTGCCGCCGCGCCGAATGTCGTCGAGTGTGCCGTCTAATAAAATACGCCCTTTGCCGATGAGCAGGACACGCTGCGCCAAGGCTTCCACGTCCTGCATGTCGTGCGTCGTTAAAATGACCGTGGTGCCGCGGCGCTTGTTCATATCAAGCACGAATTCGCGAACGGCGATCTTCGATACCGCGTCGAGCCCGATGGTGGGTTCATCCAAAAACAAGATGCGCGGGTCGTGCAGCAGGGAGGCGGCGATCTCGCACCGCATACGCTGCCCGAGCGACAGGCTGCGCGCCGGGGTCTTTAAGATCTCCGATAAATTCAGAAGGTCGGTTAAATCCCGTAAATTTCGCTTGTAAACATCTTCGGTCACGGCGTAAATGTCGCGGATAAGCTCGAATGAATCGATGACGGGCACGTCCCACCATAATTGACTGCGCTGCCCGAACACAACGCCGATCTGCGAAACATGCGCGCGGCGGTCTTTCCACGGCACGCGCCTGTCGATGACACAGGTGCCGCTGTCCGGCGTTAAAATGCCGGAGAGAATTTTGATGGTGCTGCTTTTTCCGGCACCGTTCGGGCCAATATAGCCCACGGCCTCGCCGTCTTCAATGCGGAACGAAACATCGTTTAGGGCGTGAATTTCTTCGTACTCGCGGCTGAAAAATGCTTTTGCGGCGTTTTTAAAGCCTGCGTTTCGTTTTCGCACGTGGAAGGTCTTTTGTAAATGTTCTGCCTGAATCATAGTTTACTCCTCTTTTCCGTTAACGGTACGGACTTTCGGGCTAAAGCGAACACAGAAACTGAAACACGGGCTATCAGTTTAATACAATTTTTATAAAATGTCAATAATTTGCACAAAAAATCCTGAAATTCTATTACAAAAAGTGAAGTTATGGCGAAGACGCTTTTTTTCGGTATCTTTATATATAAACAGGAATTTGGCACTGTGGAGCCGGAAATGCTAAAAGAAGCTTCAAAACGGATGCCGACCGGGAAAAATTCGCACATTCACAAAGTATTTACAAATTTTGGTGTTGACATTTCCTGACCTTTGCAGTATAGTATAGACAAGGGTTAGCACTCGGGAACATAGAGTGCTAAAACCTGAGAGGTGCAAGTATGGAACTGACAAAACGCAAACAAAATATACTTGCCTCGATCGTAGACGGATACATTCGCACGGGCGAGCCGGTGGGCTCCAAGTCCATTGCGGAAAAAGCAGGTGTTTCTTCCGCAACGGTGCGCAACGAGATGGCAGAGCTTACGGAGCTGGGGCTTTTGGAACAGCCGCACACCTCCGCGGGGCGTGTGCCTTCACAGGAGGGCTACCGCGAGTTCGTAGATGCGCTGATGCAGCCGGAAACGTTAACGGAAGCCGAAAAGCTTACGATAGACGCGATGCTTGCAAAGAGCGCGTTTGACCCGGAACGATTATTGCGTGGCGCGGCGAAAACGCTGGCGGCTTCTACACGGTACCTTGCGTTGAGCACCACGCCGAGCGGCGCGGATGCAAAGATCAAGGCGGTGCAGTTCGTGCAGACGAGCCGCCGCACCGCAATGCTCATTATGATGAGCAGCGCAGGTACCATGAAAAACAAGGTGTTTCACTGCGACTTTGATCTTTCAAACGAGATTATGCGCATTTTCTTCCGCGTGCTCAACGAGCGCGTGACAGGGCGCGACGTGGCGGAGATCAACCGGGCGTTTGTGCAAAACCTTGCAATCTCGCTGGGTGATATGGCAATTTTGATGTCGCCGGCGCTGGCGGCGCTTTTGGAAGTGGCGCTTGAAACGATGCAGACGGAAATTTCCGTAAGCGGTCAGATGAACCTGCTGTTCTACCCGGAATACAAGCTTGGCGGTGCACGCCGGGTGATGGATATTCTGGAAAGACGGGAGCTTTTGACAGAACTTCTCGCAGGCAAGCAGAACCGCACGCAGATCAAGATCGGCACAGAGACCGGGCAGAACGCCTTGGCGGAATCGTCGGTCATTTGCTCACGGTACAGCGTGAACGGCAGAGATGCCGGCGCGGTCGCCGTGATCGGCCCGATGCGGATGCAGTACGCACACGTCGCGGCACAAACAGCATATGTCGCAGATCGTGTAGGCGAAATGCTTACGCGCATCATGCGGGAAGAATAGAGAAAGGAGCGTTGCCAGATGGCAGAGGAAAAGAAGCCTGTTCAGGAACCCGAGCAGGAAGCGAATACCGAGCCGGCAGAGGAATCTGCAAAGGCTGCGGAAAAGGAGAAAAAGAAAAAGAAGAGCGAGAAGATTCCGAAAGAGGATTACGACCGCTTGCAGGCGGAGTTCGACAGCCACAAGCAGCAGCACCTGCGCGTGCTTGCCGAGTACGATAACTTCCGCAAGCGTTCCGCAAACGAAAAGAACGCCGTTTACAATAACGCCGTTTCCGATACAATCAACGCGATTTTGCCGGTGGCCGATAATATCGACCGTGCACTGGCACAGGAAAATGTTTCCGCAGAGGATATGAAAAAAGGCGTTGAGATGATTGCAAGCCAATTTAAGGCGAGCTTTGAAAAGCTTGGTATCCGAGAAGTCGGTCAGGTTGGCGAGCCGTTTAACCCGGCGCTACACAACGCGGTGGCACACATTGAAAGCGACGAGCTTGGCGAAAACGTCATTTCGGCGGTGTTCCAGAAGGGCTACATGCTGGGCGATAAGGTCGTAAGACACGCCATGGTACAGGTAGCAAACTAAATCAGCAAATATCCATTTATATAGTAATTCAGAATTCACACACTCATTTGAGTTAAAGGAAGGTAATTGATATGGCAAAGACAATTGGTATTGACCTTGGTACAACAAACTCTTGCGTAGCGGTTATTGAAGGCGGCGAGCCGGTCGTTATCGCAAACGCAGAAGGCGCAAGAACCACCCCGTCCGTCGTGGCATTCTCCAAGACAGGCGAGCGCATGGTCGGTCAGGTCGCAAAGCGTCAGGCGATTACGAACCCGGACCGCACGATCTCCTCTATTAAGAGAGAGATGGGCACAGACCACAAGGTGACGATCGACGGTAAGAGCTACACCCCGCAGGAAATCTCCGCAATGATCCTCCAGAAGCTGAAGGGCGACGCGGAAGCTTACCTCGGCGAGAGCGTTACGAGCGCAGTTATCACCGTTCCGGCGTACTTCACGGACGCACAGCGTCAGGCAACGAAGGACGCGGGCAAGATTGCGGGCCTCGATGTAAAGCGTATCATCAACGAGCCGACGGCAGCAGCACTGTCCTACGGTATCGATAAGGAAGACGACCAGAAGATTATGGTTTATGACCTCGGCGGCGGTACGTTCGATGTTTCCATCATTGAGATGGGCGACGGCGTACAGGAGGTTCTGGCTACGGCCGGCAATAACCGCCTTGGCGGCGACGACTTTGATAAGCGCGTCATGGATTGGATCATCAACAGCTTCAAGGTTTCCGACGGCATCGACCTTTCCGGCGATAAGATGGCTATGCAGCGTATTAAGGAAGCGGCAGAGAAGGCAAAAATCGAGCTTTCCGGCATGACGAGCGCTTCCATCAACCTGCCGTTCATCACGGCGGATGCGACCGGCCCGAAGCACCTTGACCTCACGCTCTCCAGAGCAAAGTTCAATGAGCTCACCGCAGACCTCGTTGAGAAGACCATGGGTCCGGTTCGTCAGGCACTGAGCGACTCCGGTCTCTCCATCGGTGAGATCAACAAGGTTCTCATGGTCGGCGGTTCTTCCAGAATTCCGGCTGTTCAGGAAGCGGTTAAGAAGCTTATCGGCAAAGAGCCGTTCAAGGGCATCAACCCGGACGAATGCGTTGCAATCGGCGCCGCACTTCAGGCAGGCGTTCTCGGTGGCGAAGTTCAGGGTTTGCTGTTGCTTGACGTTACTCCGCTTTCTCTCGGTGTTGAGACCATGGGCGGCGTGATGACGAAGATCATCGACAGAAACACCACGATCCCGACCAAGAAGAGCCAGATTTTCTCCACGGCGGCTGATGGTCAGACGCAGGTTGAGGTCAACGTTCTGCAGGGCGAGCGTGAATTTGCACGCGATAACAAGCAGTTGGGTCTCTTTAAGCTCGACGGTATCGCTCCGGCTCCGCGCGGCATCCCCCAGATTGAAGTTACATTTGACATCGACGCAAACGGCATCGTAAATGTTTCCGCTAAGGATCTCGGCACCGGTAAGGAACAGCACATCACGATTTCTTCTTCCTCCAACATGAGCAAGGAAGACATCGATAAGGCTGTTAAGGCGGCTGAGCAGTTTGCAGAGGAAGACAAGAAGCGCCGTGAAGAGGTTGAGACGAAGAACAACGCAGAGAACCTCTGCTACCAGGCGGAGAAGCTCGTAAACGAGAGCGGCGACAAGCTGGAAGAGGCGGACAAGACCGAAGTGAACAACAAGGTTGCAGCCCTGAAGACCACCATGCAGAACGGCACGGTCGAGGAGATCAAGTCCGGCATGGATGAGCTGCAGAAGGCGATTTACGCGGTCAGCGAGAAGCTGTATAAGGCAAGTGCACCGCAGCAGGGCGAGCAGGCAGCCCCGGGCGCAAACCCGCAGCAGGGCGGCCAGAACCCGAACGGTGACGTCTACGACGCAGACTACAAGGACGTCGATTAAGTTTTATAAATGACACGTTCAAAAGTGCAAGGGGAGCCGAAAGGCGTCCCTTGCCTTTTGGAGTTTGCGAGGAGATGACAGCGGATGGCGGACAACAAAAGAGATTATTATGAAGTGCTTGGGGTCGATAAGAGCGCATCAGACGATGTGATTAAAAAGGCGTACCGCAAGCTTGCAAAGCAATACCACCCGGACTTGAATCCCGGAGATAAAAATGCGGAAGCGAAGTTTAAGGAAGTCAACGAAGCGTATGAGGTGCTTTCTGATAAAGACAAGAAGGCGCGCTACGACCAGTTCGGCTTTGCGGGCGTAGACCCGAACTTCGGCGGCGGCGCGGGCGGCGGAAATCCGTATGCCGGCGGCGCAGGCGGTTTTGATTTTACCGATATTTTCGACAGCTTCTTCGGCGGCGGTTTCGGGGGCGGCGGACGCCGTGCGAACCCGAATGCACCGCGCCGCGGCAGTGACGTAGAGGCAAGCGTCACCCTTTCGTTTGAGGAAGCGGCAAAGGGCTGCAAGAAAAATGTGACCTACCACCAGATCGAAAATTGCCCGGATTGCAACGGCTCCGGCGCGGCTAAGGGCACAAGCCCCAAGACCTGCCCGAACTGCGGCGGCTCCGGCCAGGTGCGCATCAACCAGCGCACACCGTTCGGCGTGGTGCAGTCCACAAGCACGTGCGACCGCTGCCACGGCAGAGGCCAGATTGTCGATACCCCGTGCAAAACGTGCGACGGCAAGGGCAAGATCCGCCGCCAGAAGACGATCGAGATTTCCGTTCCGGCGGGTATCGATGACGATCAGATTCTGAATGTCGGCGGCAAGGGCAATGCCGGCTCCAACGGCGGTCCGAACGGCGACCTGCACGTATACATTACAGTTCGTCCGCATGCCATTTTCACGCGCCGCGGCAACGACGTTTGGTGCGATATGCCAATCACGTTCACGCAGGCTGCACTCGGCGCGGAAGTCACGGTGCCGACGCTCGACGGTAAGGTGAGCTACACCGTACACGAGGGCACGCAGCCGGGCGACGTGTTCAAGCTCAAGGGCAAGGGTATTCAGAGCATTAACGGCAGAGGACGCGGTGACCAGTACGTGCGCGTGACCGTTGAAGTGCCGAAAAACCTGAGCAAGCGCCAAAAAGAGCTTTTACAGGAATTTGAACAGAATGCCGACGAAAAGAACTATCAGAAGCGTAAAAGCTTCTTCGGCAAGATCAAAGACCTGTTTGAAGACTAAACACATGAAAGTTTAAAGTATCCTCCGTTCTGTACAGAGCGGGGGATATTTTGCTATATAAGCTCTTTACATTTTCAACTTTGCGCTCGTTGTGCAGCTTGGTATCGGCATTTTGGCGCTGCCCGACAATTTTCGTGCATTTTTTGTTGCAATTCGGTGCGTTTCGGACTATAATAAATAGCAGAAATCAACAAATGGAGGTTGATAAAATTGAAAAAGAGAATATTTGCGTTGTGCAGCGCCTTGCTGCTCAGCCTGACTGTGTTCGCGGGCTGCGGATCAAAACCGACGCAGGAGAGCGCCGCAAGCGAGCCGGAAGCGACTGCCTCGGCTGCTCCGACGGCAGAAGCGGAATCTTCCGCAGCAGAGAGCACCGCAGAACCCACGGAAGCACCTTCCACGGAACCGGCGAATGTGAACCTGCTCACCGGCCTGCCGACCTTGACGGACGGCGCCATCGGCAAACGTCCTGTCGCCGTAATGGTGAATAACGTAGACGCCGCCCTGCCGCAATATGGCATCTCCGCCGCAGACCTTATTTTTGAGTTACCGGTGGAATACGACCTGACCCGTTTGATGGCGGTGTACGGCGACTACACGCAGGTGCCGGACGTGTGTTCGGTGCGCAGCTGCCGATACTATTATCCAATTTTGGCGGTCGGGTTTGATGCGGTTTACGTGCATTGGGGAATTGACCCGACCATTGCGACGGAGACAATCAATAGCATGGAGATTGATCATTTCGATGCAGACTATTACGGTACAGGCAAGTATTTTGGCCGTGATAAGGATCGTATCAATGCGGGCTACGCCTGGGAGCATACCGGTGTGTTCTACGGTACAAAGGTGCCGGAAATGCTGGAAGATAGCAATGTTCGTACCGATTTGAAGGAAGATAAGATGGACACAGCGTTTAAGTTCGTTGAGATGGACAAAAATGCTGCTCCGAGCGGAGAGGATGCAAAAAATATCCGTGTTGACTTTGGCGCGAATTACAGTACATTCAGCTATGATGCAGACAAGCATGTGTACATGAAAAACTACCAGAACAAGCCGCACATGGACTGCAAAACAAACGAGCAGCTGCAATTTGAGAATGTTATCGTTTTGGAAGCGGACATTTCCTTGCGTCCGAACGATGTTGATGGCCACAAGCTTATCAACTGGGAAGGCGGCGAAAATGCAAAGGGCTATTATATTTCCGAGGGCAAAATGGTGCCGATTACTTGGTCTAAGGCCGGTATGTATGACCCGCTGAAGTTCTTTGACGCGAACGGCAACGAGTTGCAGCTCAATCGCGGTAAGTCCTACATTGCGTTCACCTATGCGGGAAACTGCAAGGTTGAAGGGTAAAAGTTAAGAAAACAGACAAAAAGAGCTATCTGACTTCTCTAACAGAAATCAGATAGCTCTTTATTCTTGGATAATCTAAAATGTTGCCATTTTGTTGTCACGGAGCAATTCCCGGGCGCAAAAGTCCAGCTTTTTTAAGGCTTTCCAGCCTTTCGGGTATTATTCAAATTCGATCGTTGCCGGGGGCTTGCCGGTGCAGTCGTAAAGGACGCGGTTGACGTGCTGGACCTCGTTGACGATGCGGCTGGTGACGGTTTGGAGCAGGCCCCACGGAATCTCGGCGGCTTCGGCCGTCATGAAATCGGTGGTGGTCACGGCGCGCAGGGCCACGGCATAGTCGTAGGTGCGCTCATCGCCCATAACGCCCACACTGCGCATGTTGGTCAGCGCGGCGTAGTACTGGCTGATGCTCTTATCGAGACCGGCTTTTGCGATCTCCTCGCGCCAGATGGCGTCGGCTTCCTGCACCATCTTGACCTTATCCGGCGTGACTTCGCCGATGATGCGGATGGCAAGGCCGGGGCCGGGGAACGGCTGGCGGCTGACGAGGTATTCCGGCAGACCCAGCTCACGGCCGGCCTGACGTGTCTCGTCCTTAAAGAGGTCACGCAGCGGCTCGACGATCTCCTTGAAATCGACGTAATCCGGCAGACCGCCTACGTTGTGGTGCGACTTGATGACGGTGCTTTCGCCGCCGAGGCCGCTTTCCACGACGTCGGGGTAGATGGTGCCCTGCGCGAGAAAATCGACGGCGCCAATCTTCTTTGCTTCTTCTTCAAAGACGCGGATGAACTCTTCGCCGATGATCTTGCGCTTTTTCTCCGGCTCAGATACGCCGGCGAGCTTATCGTAGAAGCGCTGGCGAGCGTTGACGCAGACGAAATTGAGCTCGAACTGGCCGTTCGGGCCGAAGACCTCGCAGACTTCTTCCATCTCGTTCTTGCGCAGCAGGCCGTGGTCGACGAATACGCAGGTGAGCTGCTTGCCGACGGCTTTAGAGAGCATGGCTGCCGCAACGGAGGAATCGACACCGCCGGAAAGGGCGCACAGCACTTTGCCGTCGCCAATCTTCTCACGCAGCGCCTTGACGCTCGTCTCGACGAAGGAGCCCATTTTCCAGTCGCCCTTGCAGCCGCAGACGTTGTAGACGAAGTTGTGCAGCATCGTCTTGCCTTCCGGCGTGTGGAGCACTTCCGGGTGGAACTGGAAGCCGTAGAGGTTCTTTTCCGGCAGCTCGATGGCGGCGACCGGGCAGTTATCGGTATACGCGGAGATTGTGAAGCCTGTGGGCGCGGTCTCGGCGTAGTCGTTGTGGCTCATCCAGCAAATGGTCTCCGGGCTGACGTTCTCAAAGGCCTTGGACTTGGTATCGACGTGAACCAGCGTTTTGCCGTATTCACGCTCCGGCGCCTTGCAGACATGACCGCCGAGCAGATGCGTCATGAGCTGGAAGCCGTAGCAAAGTCCGAGCACGGGGATACCGAGATCGAAAATCGCGGGATCAATGGTCGGCGCACCGTCGACGTAAACGCTGTTCGGGCCGCCGGTGAAGATGATGCCCTTGGGGTTCTGTGCGCGAATGGCGTCAAGACCCACGCGGTAGGACACGATCTCGCAGTATACATTGCACTCGCGGACGCGGCGTGCGACCAGCTGGTTATACTGTCCGCCGAAGTCCACTACGAGCACTTTTTCGTTTTGTGGCATATTACACCCTGCCTTCCTGAATTTAAAACGTTGGTTCAACGATTGAATACAATTCTATTTTACTCCACTGTGACAGATTTTGCAAGATTGCGCGGCTTATCAATATCGCAGCCCTTCATGGAGGCGACATAGTACGCAAACAGCTGCATTGGGATGACTGAGAGGGAGGGGAGCATGAACGATGCGGTCTTCGGAATGTAGAACACCATATCTGTCTGCCCGGCAATCTCTTTTTTGTCTTCCGTCGCAACACCCAGCACGACAGCGCCGCGCGCCTTGACCTCCTTGATATTCGACATCATTTTATCAAAGAGGCGGGCGTCGGTCGCAAGCGCGATGACAAGCGTACCGTCTTCGATGAGGGAGATCGGGCCGTGCTTGAGCTCGCCCGCGGCGTAGGCCTCGGAGTGAATGTAGGAAATCTCCTTGAGTTTGAGGGAAGCCTCCAGAGATGCGGCGTAATCGACATTGCGGCCGATAAAGTACATGTCGCTCGCGTTAAAATATTTGGAAGCAAAGAACTGAATATTCTCCTTGTGCTTCAGCATTTCGTCAATCTGCTCCGGCAGCTTTTCGAGCGCCGCGATGTATGCACTGAGCTGCTCCTGCGTGAATTTGCCGAGCTGCTCGCCGATGTACAGCGCCAGAAGATAAATGACCGCAAGCTGCGTGCTGTATGCTTTTGTGGACGCGACGGAAATTTCCGGGCCTGCCCACGTATACAGCACGTCGTCCGATTCGGTTGCAATGGTGCTGCCGACAACGTTCACGACGGAGAGCACACGACAGCCCGCACGCTTCGCTTCGCGCAGCGCCGCCAGCGTATCGGCGGTCTCGCCGGACTGGCTGATGATGATCATGAGCGTGTTTTCGTTGAGGATCGGGTCGCGGTAACGGAACTCAGATGCAACATCCACTTCGACAGGGATGCGCAGCAGTTCTTCAAACGCGTACTTTGCCACGACGCCCACGTGGTACGCCGTGCCACACGCCACGATGTTGATTTTTGTGAAGCGGCGCAGCTCCTCGGCGGTCAAGGTGATGTCATCAAGCACAATGTGCCCGTTGCGGATACGCGGTGTGATGGTATCACGCACGGCCTTCGGCTGCTCGAAGATCTCCTTCATCATGAAATGCTCAAAGCCGCCCTTTTCGGCCGCTTCAATATCCCACTCGATGTGCTCAATCTCTTTTTCGACCGGCTCGCCGTCTGCGTTATAGAACTTCACGCCGTCGCGGGTGAGCTCTGCAATTTCGTTATCTTTTAAGCGGCAGATCTCACGCGTCTTTGATAAGATCGCGGGAATGTCGGACGCGATGAAATTTTCGCCCTGCCCGATGCCGATGATGAGCGGGCTGTCCTTGCGTACTGCATAGATGCAGTCCGGGTGGTCGGCACTGATGATGCCGAGCGCGTAGCTGCCCTCCACCTTGGAGATGACCTTTTCAATCGTCTCCAGAATGTCGCCCTTATCGTAGTATTCGAGCATCTGCGCGACAACCTCCGTATCGGTTTCCGATACGAACTGTATGCCGCGGCGCATGAGGTGCTGCTTGAGGTAGAGATAATTCTCGATGATGCCGTTATGCACAACGGCAAAACGACCGCCCTCGCTCACCTGCGGGTGCGAGTTCACATCGCTCGGTGCGCCGTGCGTCGCCCAGCGCGTGTGGCCGATGCCGAGCGTGCCGGTCAGTGCTTTGCCGCCGTCCAACAGGTCGCTCAGCACGCGCAGCCGGCCTTTCGATTTTACAACTTTCAATCCGTCTTCCGAGAAGACTGCTACACCTGCGGAGTCATATCCGCGGTATTCCAACTTTTCCAACCCCTGCAAGAGAACGGGTACTGCCTGATCGTTACCGATATAACCGACGATTCCGCACATATCCTAAACCATCCTTTCAGAATTTACAATTCAAAATTGGTTATTCTTTGTACAGTGGAAATATAACTGTATTTAATGATTTGTATGCAAAGTAGGGGAAAGCAGGCGGCTTGGGGCTGCCTGCTTTCTTAGAATATCTTAAATTAGCGATACATGATGTCTTCGCGGGCAGGGCCGTTCGAAACCATGCAGACCGGAACACCGAGGTGCTTTTCGGCAAACTCGACGTAATGACGTGCGTTCTCCGGGAGATCCTCGAACTTCTTGATGCCGCGGATGTCGCATTTCCAACCCGGGAGCTTCTCGAAAATCGGCTTGCAGCGCTTGAGCTCCGTAGTGGTCGGGAAGTAATCGATCTGCTTGCCGTCGAGCTCGTAGCCGACGCAGACCGGAATCTCATCGAGATAGCCGAGTGCATCAAGTACGGTCATGGCAACGCCGGTTGCGCCCTGCACCTGGCATCCATAGCGGGCTGCAACGAGGTCGAGCCAGCCGACACGACGCGGACGGCCGGTGGTAGCACCGTACTCGCCCTTATCGCCGCCGCGCTTTCTCAGTTCTTCCGCTTCATCGCCGAAAATCTCGGAAACGAACTCGCCTGCGCCGACAGCGCTGGAATACGCCTTAACGACCGTGTAAATCTCTTTGATCTCATACGGCGGGATGCCGCCTGCGCCGACAGCGCCGAAGCCGGCGACCGGGGAGGAGGAGGTGACCATCGGATAAATGCCGAGGTCCGGGTCCTTCAGGGAGCCGAGCTGACCCTCGAGCAGAATGGTTTTGCCTTCCTTAACGGCGTTGTGGAGAATGGTGAATGTATCGGCCACATACGGCGCGATGAGTTCCTTGTACTCCATGAGCTTTGCGTAGATCTCTTCACGGTCGAGCGGCTCTACCTTATAAAGTTCGGTGTAGAGTACATTCTTGAGGTCGAGCACATGGTCAATCTTCTCCATCAGGTCCTCTTTGCTGCCAAACAGCTCGCTGACCTGAAAGCCGATCTTTGCGTACTTATCGGAATAGAACGGTGCGATGCCGCTCTTAGTGGAACCAAAGGACTTAGAAGCCAGACGGGCTTCTTCCATGCCGTCCAGTGCTTTGTGGTACGGCATAACGATCTGGCAGCGGTTGGAGATGAGGATGTTCGGCATCGGAACACCCTGTTCCGTTACAGCCTTGAGCTCGTCGATGAAGTTTTCAACGGAGAGCGCAACGCCGTTGCCAATGATATTGAGGATGTTCTTTCTAAAAATACCGGAGGGCAGCTGATGCAGAGCAAAGCGACCGTAATTGGTGATGATTGTGTGGCCGGCGTTGCTGCCGCCCTGGAAACGAACAACAATATCGGAATCTTCCGCCAGAATATCGGTGATTTTGCCTTTTCCTTCGTCGCCCCAGCAGGCGCCGACAATTGCTTTTACCATAATAGTTCAAGCCTTTCTAATATATTATATATATTTATTTCCTCCCAAAGCCGTTTAAAACGGCGGGGTGAATTACAGATTGATTTCTGCGGTCTCTGTTTCGGTGTCTGCATAGCGATCGAGAATCGGCTTTACGACATCGTGAAGAAAAATTTCGGTCTGGCGCGGTGCGCGGCCGACATACTTGTGCGGGTCTACGATGCCCTTGAGCTCGTCGAGTGTGACGCCGAAGATCGGGTCGTTTGCGATGCGCTCCAGAAGGTCGTTTTCACCGCCCTCTTCCTTAATGACCTTAGAGGCTGCCATGGAGTGCACGCGCACGTGTTCGTGCAGCTCCTGACGGTCTGCGCCGCGCTTTGCGGCATCCATCATGATGTTTTCCGTCGCCATGAACGGCAGCTCGCGGCGGAGGTGCTGCTCGATGACCTTCGGGTAAACCACAAGGCCGTCCGCAACGTTCATTACAAGGTTCAGGATCGCGTCGGTCGCAAGGAAAGCTTCCGGCACGCTGATGCGCTTGTTCGCGGAGTCGTCCAGCGTGCGCTCAAACCACTGCGTAGAAGCGGTAATCGCCGGGTTCAGCGCGTCTACGACAATGTAGCGTGCAAGGGAGGCGATACGCTCGCTGCGCATCGGGTTGCGCTTATACGCCATGGCGGAGGAACCGATCTGGTTCTTCTCAAACGGCTCTTCCACTTCCTTCAGGTGCTGCAGAAGACGGATGTCGTTCGAGAATTTTGCGGCGCTCTGCGCGATGCAGCTCAAAACGTTCAGCATCTGGCTGTCGAGCTTACGCGGGTAGGTCTGTCCGGAGACGGCAAAGCAGCTTTCATAGCCCATTTTCTCGGCAATCTTCGCGTCGATCTTTGCGGCCATTTCATCGTTGCCGTCGAAAAGCTCAAGGAAGCTTGCCTGTGTGCCCGTGGTGCCCTTGGAGCCGAGCAGCTTCGCTTTGCTGAGCTGATACTCCACGTCTTCAAGGTCCATCAGAAACTCCTGCATCCACAGCGTGGCGCGCTTGCCCACGGTGGTCGGCTGTGCCGGCTGGAAGTGGGTGAAGGCGAGCGTGGGCAGATCTTTATATTCTTCCGCAAAATGGGAAAGAATGCGGATGACATTGACGAGCTTCTTCCTAACAATCTTCATGGCTTCCGTCATGATGATGATGTCGGTGTTGTCGCCGACATAGCAGCTTGTTGCACCGAGGTGGATGATGCCGGCAGCCTTCGGGCACTGCTGGCCGTAGGCATACACATGGCTCATCACGTCGTGGCGCACAAGGCGCTCGCGCTCTTCGGCGACTTCATAGTTGATGTCCTCGGCGTGTGCCTTCAGCTCATCGACCTGTTCCTGCGTGACCGGCAGACCGAGCTCCATTTCGCTCTCTGCAAGGGCGATCCAAAGGCGGCGCCAGGTCTTGAACTTCATGTCCGGCGAAAACAGGTACTTCATCTCTTTGTCGGCATAGCGGGAGGACAGGGGGGATTCATACGTATCTCTCATGTTTATCTTTTCCTTTAATCAAATAAATAACAAACGGAGAATGCGGCAATAAACCGCGTAAACGGAGCCTCCGCGTTTTCGGGGACTCCGTTTCGTTATATGCTTTACAGTCAGTTCAGGCCGATGCGCTTCATCATTTCGGCATAAGCCTCTTCCACACCGCCCATGTCGCGGCGGAAACGGTCCTTATCGAGCTTTTCATGGGTGTTGATGTCCCAGAAGCGGCAGGTATCCGGGGAAATCTCGTCTGCGAGGATAATCTCGCCGTCGGAGGTCTTGCCGAATTCGATCTTGAAGTCGATGAGGTCAACGCCGATGCTCTTGAAGAACTCCAGCATGAGCTCGTTGACCTTCAGAGCCATCGAGCTGATCTTATCAATCTCCTCCTGCGTTGCAAAGCCGGCAGCGAGGATATGGTAATTGTTGACCATCGGGTCGCCGAGATCGTCGTTCTTGTAGCAGAACTCCAGGACCGGTACGCGCATGGGAGTGCCTTCCTCAAGGCCGAGGCGCTTAGAGAGACTGCCGGCTGCCTTGTTGCGGACGATGACTTCGAGCGGAACGATGCTGACCTTGCGCACGACGGTGTCGCGGTCGGAAAGCTCTTCTACAAAGTGGGTCTTGATGCCGTGCTTTTCAAGCAGCTGGAACATGAAGTTGGACATACGGTTGTTGACAACGCCTTTGCCGACGATGGTGCCCTTCTTGAGGCCGTTGAACGCGGTCGCGTCATCTTTATAGGAAACGATGCAATAATCCGGGTTCTCCGTTGCGTAAACTTTCTTTGCTTTGCCCTCATAGAGTAATTCGGTCTTCTGCATAATACATTACCATACCTTTCTTCATTGAGCGTTTGGCGCGGGCGAAAAGCCGAAAACGGCAAAATTTTCTCCCGTGCATTATCATACACTTTAATTCTATAGAAAAGTGCACCGAATGTCAATCTTTTTCCGAAAACCGCCGTGCAAGAATTCGTACAATTTCAGGGTATGAGACGAAAGAATACTGGTGCTTTTACAACAAAAGAAAATGAACTTGCAGAATTGAAACAGGTTTCCTTCAAAATTCATCGCTTTGCGGTGCTGAAACTTTTTTGAAATTTTTCGCAAAAACATATTGAAAACACGAAAAACCTGTGGTAAAATGTAAACGTTTTCAGGAAACGGGCAAAAAGGCCCAAAAGACCGAAGGGAGTTCTTTTTGCAGGATTTAAAGGTAAAAACTGCGTTTCCTGTGCTTTTCTTATTTTTCAATCTATTTTCTAAGGAGCGATCGTTATGTCTTATGTAAGCGAACAGCTGGAACACCTTAAAAAGCTTAATTCCAATGAGCCGGAATTCATTCAGGCTGCAACGGAAGTTCTCACCACTTTGGAGCCGGTCATTGAAGCAAACCCGCAGTATGAGGCTGCCGGTATCTTGGAGCGTCTCACCGAGCCGGAGCGCCAGATCATGTTCCGCGTGCCGTGGGTTGACGATAACGGCAAGGTTCATGTGAACCGCGGCTACCGCGTACAGTTCAACTCTGCGATCGGTCCGTATAAGGGCGGTCTGCGTCTGCATCCGTCCGTTAACCTTGGCATCATCAAGTTCCTCGGCTTCGAGCAGATTCTCAAGAACTCCCTGACCGGTCTGCCCATCGGCGGCGGCAAGGGCGGTTCCGATTTCGACCCGAAGGGCAAGAGTGACCACGAGATTATGGTGTTCTGCCAGAGCTTCATGACCGAGCTTTACAGACACATCGGCGCTGATACGGATGTACCGGCGGGCGATATCGGCGTAGGCGGCAGAGAAATCGGCTACCTCTACGGCCAGTATAAGAGAATCCGTAACTGCTATGAGGGCGTTCTCACCGGCAAGGGTCTCACCTACGGCGGCTCCCTCGCCCGTACGGAAGCGACGGGCTACGGCCTGCTGTACTTCACCGATGCGATGATGAAGAAGAACGGCATGGATATTAAGGGCAAGACGGTTGTTATCTCCGGCGCCGGCAACGTTGCAATTTATGCAACCGAAAAGGCACAGCAGCTTGGCGCTAAGGTTGTTACCATGTCTGATTCCACCGGCTGGATCTACGACGCGGAGGGCATCGACCTCGCAGCTGTCAAGGAGATCAAGGAAGTTAAGCGCGCACGTCTCACCGAGTACAAGAAGTACAGACCGAACAGCGAGTACCACGAGGGTAAGGGCGTTTGGACGGTTCCGTGCGATGTGGCTCTGCCGTGCGCAACGCAGAACGAGCTGAACGAAGAAGACGCGAAGACGCTCGTCAAGAACGGCGTACAGGTCGTTGCCGAGGGCGCGAACATGCCGTCCACCATTGAGGCTACGAATGTCTTCCAGCAGGCCGGTATTCTGTTTGCACCGGGCAAGGCTGCAAACGCAGGCGGCGTTGCGACTTCTGCTCTTGAGATGAGCCAGAACAGCGAGCGCCTCTCCTGGAGCTTTGAAGAAGTTGACGCAAAGCTGAAGGGCATCATGGAAAACATCTTTGCGAACGTAGACGCGGCTGCCGAGAAGTACGGCCACCCGAAGAATTATGTCATGGGCGCAAACATCGCGGGCTTCGTGAAGGTCGCAGATGCTATGCTCGCACAGGGCATTGTCTGATCCTGATTTGATTTAAAACAGAATAAAGCTTAAAAGGCGCTGTGTGGTTTAAAACCTGCACGGCGCCTTTTGCTTATTAAGGAAGTCATTCTAAACGATGGAGGATGGAATAACACAAACAAAATTTTTCACAGCGGGATGAAAAAGTAAATACGGAAAATAAAAAAATGGACACCGAAACGATGTCCATAATTTTATCGACCAGTTCTTTTATACTGCTCTTGTAACCTTGCCGGAACGCAAGCAGCGGGTGCAGGCGTATACACGCTTCGGTGTACCGTTAACAAGTGCCTTTACTCGTCTGATATTCGGTTTCCAAGTTCTGTTGGAACGTCTGTGGGAGTGGGAAACCTTGATGCCGAAGGATACGTCCTTTCCGCAAATTTCACATTTAGCCATCTATCTGCACCTCCTTAAAGTGCCTAATTCTTCATTGCAACGTTAGTATTGTAGCAGAAACGAACGCAAAATGCAAGATTTATTTTTAAAAATGGGAACTAAATTTTGAAAAAACTCGCTTTTCCGCATCTTTTGCTAAAACGAAAAGTTGTTCACAGAATGTTTTTACGGAAAAGAATTGTTTTTTCGTCCTCTATGCTTTATAATTCTATAAGGTATATCCGAAACCGTTTTCGGGTGCACCCCACAGAAAGAGGTGTTATATTTGCTTTTTAATTCGATCATGACCTTGCTGCGCGGCGGCGCTGTTGATCCGCTCAGTGTTATCATTCAGATTTTAGCCACGCTCGTCATCGTTTTCCTTGCGCTGCCGCTGCACGAGCTTGCGCACGGTTGGGTGGCGTACAAGCTCGGTGACCCTACCGCAAAGTATGAGGGTCGCTTGACGCTGAACCCGCTTGCAAGCATTGACCCGATGGGTGCGATGTTCCTTTTGCTTTTCGGCATCGGTTGGGCAAAGCCCGTGCCGATCGACAGCCGGTATTTTAAAAATCCGCGCTCCGGCGTGGCACTCACGTCCCTTGCGGGCCCGGCGGCGAACCTGCTTGCATCTTATGTCGGCTGCGTTATCTATTATGCTATTGCGGCTTTTGCGCCGTACAACGCGTTTGTGCATTACATTTTACTGTTCTTCAGCTATTTTTCATTTATCAACGCGGTGCTGGCGGTCTTCAACCTTGTGCCGCTGCCGCCGCTTGACGGCTCCAAAATTTTGGTGGCGCTGCTTAGCGACCGCGCACGCTACAAGTTCTACCAGTACCAGAACATGCTCTCCATGATCGGCATGCTGCTCATTGTTTCCGGTGCACTCACGGGTCCGCTGGGTGTGCTTGAAAACGCCGTATACGGCGGTGTGAGCTGGCTTGCGGCGTTGCCGTTCCGTCTGGCCGGCGTATTGTGATCGTGTATGAACATGGAAAAAACGGAAACACTTTCCTATAAGCTCGATGTGTTTGAGGGCCCGCTCGACCTGCTGCTCAACCTCATCGCAAAAAACAAACTCAATATCTACGATATTCCCATCGCAGAGCTTTTAGAGCAGTACATGGCGCAGATTCACGAGATGCAGGCGGCAGATATGGACGTTGCGAGCGAATTTCTTGAGATGGCGGCGCGTCTTGTGCACATCAAAAGTGTTTCGCTGCTGCCGAAAAAGGAAGAGGAAGCGGCATTGAAGCAAGAGCTGACCGGTCAGCTGCTTGAATATCAGCAGTGCAAGGAAGCGGCCATGCGTCTGCGCGAGCGGTTTTCGCTCGACGGCATCGTGCGTGCGCAGGCGGATATTCCCGCAGATCTTACCTATAAGCGCCATCATAAGCCGCAGGAGCTGCTTTCGGCGTATTTGTCGATGCTCGGAAAAAAGAAGCCGCCGGAGCCGCAAAAGCCGGAGGACACCATCTCAAAGCTCATCACGCGCCGTGTGGTCTCCGTGGCTTCGCAAATTGTTTTCGTGCTGCGCAGCCTGTGGAAAAAGCGGCATGTGTCGTTAAAAGAGCTGTTCCGCGGCAAAAACGATCCCTCGGAGCGCGTGGCGGCATTCCTCGCCGTTTTGGAGCTTGTCAAGGACAAGCGATTGCGCGTGGACGGTGACGGCGAAGACTGCGAGATCAAACTGACGAACGGAGGCGAGTAAGCTGAATAAAAAGAAAATGCTCGGCATGATGGAGGCAATCTTATTCGCGTGCGGCGACCCGATCGACATCGATAAGCTGGCGCAGGCGCTTAACACCGAGGAAGAGAACGTTCTGGAGCTCAGCCGAACGCTTCAGGCGAAATACAATAAGGAAGAAAGCGGCATCCATTTGCTGCAATTAGACCACACATTGCAGTTTGCCGTGAATCCCGTGTTTTTGGCACCGGTGCGCACAGCGTTAGACCTCAGAAGCAGCGCGCCGCTCTCGCAGGCGGCCATGGAGGTGCTGGCGGTCATCGCATATAATCAGCCTGTCACGAAAGCGTTTGTGGAGCAGGTGCGCGGCGTGGATTGCTCGGGCGTCATCGGCAGTCTGGTGCAGAAAGCGCTCATTGAAGAGCGCGGGCGACTCGACCTTCCCGGTAAGCCGCTGTTATACGGCACGACGGAAAATTTCCTGCGTTGCATGGGTATCCGCTCGCTTTTGGAGCTGCCGCCTTTGCCGCAGGAGGAAGAAACCGAAAATGCACCTCAAAACGACGGGGCAGACAAAGCATGATCGTTTTATGGATTCTGCTCGGGCTCATCGCGCTGATCTTTCTTCTGCTGTGCATCCCTGTGCGGTTCGACCTGAACTATAACGGAGAGGCGACCGTTTTTATACGGTATCTCTTTTTAAAATACCGCGTGCTTCCCGCACCGGAGAAAAAACCGGAGCCGAAAAAAGAGAAGAAACCGAGCGAAAAAAAGTCTGAAGAACAAGCCAAGGAGAAAAAACCGAACCCGCTTTTGCAGCAGGTGAAAAAATACAAGGAAGCCGAGGGACTCTCGGGACTTTTAACGCTCGCGAAAGATTTGTTAAAGGCCACCGGCACGCGCTTCGGAAAGCTTTTAAAGCACATAAAGCTGAAAGATTTCGACCTATACGTGCTCGTCGGCGGCGGGGAAGATGCCGCCGAAATTGCTATCCTGTACGGAGAGGTGTGTGCGGGCGTGTACCCGGCTGCGTCGGCCTTGCTCGGCTTAACAAACTGCAAGCCGCCGCATGGACGTGTTTCCGTCGATCTCGATTACAGCGTAAAGAAACCGAAGGTTTTATGCACGGCAAGCGGCGCGGTGCGTCCGCTGTTCGTCGTGCACCACGGGGTGCAGTTTATACTGCGCACGATATTGCCGTTTTACAATAAATTTCAAAGTGCCGGAAAGCCTGCCGTAAAATCCGCAGCGCCGGCAGCAAATAAAAAGGAGAGAACAACATGAGTGAAAATAAGGTCAACAACCTGCTCGGCGTTTCCATGGATAAAATCAAGGAAATGGTGGACGTGAACACCGTTATCGGCGATCCCATCACCGCGCCGGACGGCACCACGGTCATCCCGGTTTCGCGTGTGAGCTACGGCTTTGCAGGCGGCGGCTCCGACCTGCCTTCTAAAGCGCAGCCGGAAAAGGGCCTCTTTGCCGGTGGCAGCGGCGCGGGCATTACCATTCAGCCTATTGCGTTTTTGGTAATCTCGAACGGCAATGTGCGCATTTTGCAGATTGAGCCGTATGTTTCGTCTGTCGATCGCGTTGTGGCGAGTGTGCCGGACGTAGTGGACAAGATCGCCGGACTTTTCAACAAGGATAAGAAAGACAAAGAGGACGAGGATATTTCCCTGCCCCCGCAGTATTGATTGTATAATCCAGCCGCCTGCCGCGTATACATGCCGTGGCAGGTGGTGATTTTTGCGAAAGATACTTTGTGTTTTGCTGGCGGTCGTTTTTGTGTGGGGCAGTCTGCCAGTTTCGGCGGAGACGGCGGAGTCCGTAAGCGTTTCGGCGTATGCCGCCGTACTGTATGAGCCCGTGAGCGGAACGGTCTTATTTGAAAAGAACAGCCGCGAGGTACTGCCCGTTGCGAGCACGACGAAGATCATGACGGCGCTGTTGGCATTTGAAAGTGAGCATAGGGGTGATCCCGTGACGATCACGCCGGAAATGATAAGCGTGGAGGGCTCCTCTATGGGGCTGCGCGCCGGGGAGATGCTTGCACTCGGCGACATCGCCCGCGGCATGATGATGGCCTCCGGCAACGATGGTGCGAATGCGATAGCGCTGTATCTGTCCGATTCGACGGAAGCATTTTCCGAGAAAATGAACGCGCGCGCCGCAGAGCTTCATATGATGCAGACGCATTTCGTCACGCCCTCGGGGCTTGATGCCGAGGGGCACGGCTCCACGGCGTATGACATGGCGCTGCTTGCCGCAGAAGCGATGCAAAATGAAGAGTTTGCCGCGGCGGTGGGGCAGACGACGCTTTCCGTGCCGTTTATTTCGCCCGAAAAAACCGTGCGGTATGAAAATCACAATCGTTTACTAAAGCTGTACCCGGATTGCACGGGCATCAAAACGGGCTTTACGAAAAAGGCCGGGCGCTGCCTTGTGTCTTCCGCAGAGCGGGACGGCGCACGGCTCATTTGTGTGACATTAAATGCCCCGGACGACTGGAACGACCACATGAATTTGTACGATTACGGCTTTGCACAGCTTGCAGAGCGAACATATACGGCGGGTTTTCAGTTGATTTCGCTTCCCGTTGTCGGTGGTGAAAAAGAGTGCATAAGTCTCACGCTCCAAACGCAGGAAAGCGCCGTTTTGCCGAAAGATGTGACGGTCACGGCGGGGTGCATTCTGCCGCAATTTGTGTATGCGCCGGTAGAAAAAGGCGACGTAATCGGCTGCGTACGATACAGCGTGAACGGCAAGGTTCTAAAGGAAACACCGCTTGTTTCAAGCGAAGATTGTGCTTTGCAAAAGGACGAACGCACATGGCTTCAAAAGTGGTTCGCCCGCTTTTTGAGAAGCACAAGCTTTATAAATTGAGAGATACAGAGAAAGGTTTTGAACTATGGCTAAAGATACAAGACTGCAAAAGATGCTTGCGGAGTGCGGCATCGCTTCGCGCCGCAAGGCAGAGGAGATGATCGCGGCGGGGCGCGTTGCGGTCAACGGCGTCCGCGCGCAGATCGGCGACAAGGTGGACGTGAAGAAAGACAAGGTTACCGTAGACGGTCAGCGCGTGCAGACCGTGGACGAAAAGGTGTACATAATGGTGCATAAGCCGCGCGGCTATTTGACCTCCATGTCCGACGACCGCGGCAGAAAGTGCGTCAGCGAGCTTGTGGAGGAGCTGCCTGTGAGAGTATTCCCCATCGGCCGCCTCGATAAAGACTCCGAGGGCTTGCTGCTCATGACAAACGACGGCGATTTTGCAAATCTCATCGCGCACCCGTCTACACATGTGCCGAAGGTGTACCGTGTTACGGTGCGCCCCGGCGTAACGGAAGAACAGCTGACGCGCCTTGCAGTCGGTGTGGAAATCGACGGCAGAATGACCGCCCCGGCTTCCGTGCGTGTTTTGGAGCAGCAGCCCGGCCGCGTGGTGCTGGAATTCGTGCTGCATGAGGGCCGCAACCGCCAGATCCGCAACATGTGTGAAGCAGTGGGCCTTGAAGTGGCCAGACTGAAGCGCACGGCCATCGGCGCGGTGAAGCTCGGCATGCTGCCGCAGGGGCGCTTCCGTGACCTGACCCCGGACGAAGTGCGCAGATTACGCGCCGCCGCACAGAAAAAAGGAAACGCGCAGAACACACAGCGCGAGGAGGAAAAACAAAATGCTGCAAATCGTACCAATGGCGGAAAAAACAGAAGAAGCCGCCCTGCTGGCAAAAACAGAGGGCGCACCCGATAACGGCCGTGTGCTTGTGATGACGGATGACGAAGAAACGCTCGGCTATGTCGTTGTCGCGCTTGAAGACGACACGCTTGTGTTCTACGGCTTTTCCGTCTCCGGGCAGACCGATTTCACAAAAGCAAAGCCCGACCCCATGACGACTTTTGTGCTCGATACACTTATGCGCTCCGCCGCGTCGTTTGGCGAGACGAACGGCATGAATCACATCCGCACCGCATTCCCGGATTTTTTTGATTTCTTCAAGCAGCGCGGGTTTGCGGTTGCGGAAGATCACGCCGAAGCGCCGATGAGCCTCATCGTGCATTACGAATAAAACCCAAAATGCCGCAAAGCGAAACCTCTTTATGCGGTATTGCCTCAAAATTGCCGCGGGCTGCTGCCTGCGGTGTTTTGTTTTTTCCGAAAATTCCGATTTTCGCCCGCGATAGGTTGCATTTTCCGGCTTAAAATGGTAAAATATCTTGATAGAATTAAAGTCGGGTACTATGTCCTCTGTGAGGAACACAAAATATCCCGAAAAACATAGACAGAATTTTAGAAAAGAGATGATCCTATGCTGAAAAGCATGACCGGGTACGGCCGCTGCGAAGAAACCGTCAACGGCAGACACATTACGGCGGAGCTGAAATCGGTCAACCACAAGTATTTTGAGTTTTCTCCCCGTGTGACGCGCGGCTACGGATTCCTTGAGGATAAGCTGAAAACCTACGTGCAGAGCCGTGTGGCACGCGGCAAGATCGATTTTTATTTGAGCATTGAGACACTGGAGGACACGGATGTCGTCGTCAGTGTGAACCACTCGCTTGCCGCGGGTTATATTGCGGCGTTCCGCGAGCTTTCCGAGCGCTACCATCTGCCGGACACCGTTACCGTCAATTCTCTTTCGCGCTACCCCGATATTTTTTCCGTGCACAAGGCGCCTGAGGATGAGGAAGCCATTTGGGCAGACGTGAAGCAGGTTGCTGAAAAAGCGGTGGACGCGTTTATTCAAATGCGCGAGACGGAGGGACAGCGCCTTTACGAGGACGTCATGTCTCGTGCAGAGACGATTTTAAACATCGTCGGGCAGATTGAAGAGCGCTCCCCGGAGACCGTCACGGAATACCGCGAGCGTCTGGAAGCAAAGCTGCGCGAGGTACTGAATGACACCACGATCGACGAGCAGCGCATTTTGACCGAAGCCGCCATTTTTGCGGATAAGGTCGCCGTGGCGGAAGAAACCGTGCGTCTGCGCAGCCATTTCGACCAGCTTAAGGCGTTCTTGAGCGCCGAAGAGCCCTCCGGTCGAAAAATGGATTTTCTTGTACAGGAAATGAACCGCGAAGCGAATACGATCGGCTCGAAGGCCAGCGATTCCAAGATCGCCTACATGGTTGTGGATATCAAGGCCGAGATTGAAAAGATCCGCGAGCAGATCCAGAACATCGAGTAAGGAGCGTTTATTATGCAGCTTGTGAACATCGGCTTTGGCAACATGATTTCCGCAGAGCGCATGATCGCCATTGTCAGCCCGGAATCCGCGCCGATTAAGCGCATCGTGCAGGATTCAAGGGAACGCGGCGCCTTGATCGATGCCACGTGCGGCAGAAAAACGCGCACCGTCATCATCATGGACAGTGACCATGTGGTGCTTTCCGCTTTGCAGCTGGAGACCGTTGCAAACCGCTTTAACACCGGCGAAAAAGCAGAAGACCCCGTTGAAGCGGAAGCCCCGAATGTATAAATAACGGAAAAGAAAGGAATGTTTCCGATGAAAAAAAGAGGACTGCTTGTTGTCGTTTCATCGCCCTCCGGCGGCGGCAAGGGGACCATTTTAAAAGAATTGTTCCGCCGCAATGAGAATCTTAAAATGTCCGTTTCCGCCACCACGCGCGCTCCGCGCCCGGGGGAGGAACACGGCGTGCACTATTACTTCATCACAAAAGACGAGTTCAAAACGAACATCGAAAACCATGCGATGCTCGAATATGCAGAATATTGCGACAACTTCTACGGCACGCCGAAAGCGCCGGTTGAAAAGTGGCTTGAGGAAGGGCGCGATGTCGTGCTTGAGATTGAGGTGCAGGGCGGCAGACAGATTAAAAAAGTCGCGCCGGACTGCGTGAGCCTTTTCATCCTGCCGCCGTCCTTAAAGGTGCTTGAAAAGCGTCTGCGCGGCAGAGGCACCGAAACAGAAGAAGTTATAGAGAAGCGCCTCGCTGCCGCGGCAGACGAGATCCGCTGCGTAAAAGATTACGATTACGCCGTCATCAACGACACGGTCGAACAGGCCGTGCTTGATATAGAAGCCATTTTAGCCGCGGAGAAGCTGCGTGTTTCCCGCGAAAAAGATATAGCAGAAAGGATCCTGAACCATGCTTAAACCGTCCTGTAACATCATTAAAACCCCGCACAAGAGCTATTATTCCGTTGTTATCGCCGTTGCAAAGCGCGCAAGAGAAATTACACAGGAAGCGGAAGACAACAATGAAATCATCGTTGAAAAGCCGGTTGATCTGGCCGTGCAGGACTTCGTCGATGAGAAGTATAAGATCATCGAGCCGGACGAGATTGACGGCTAATTTACCGTAAAGGGAGTTTTTGCTTTGCTGGCGCAGTTGGCCTTGGAGAATACCACATATCGGTTTGATAAGCCGTTTACGTATAGTGTGCCGCAGGCATTGGAAGCGGCGGTACGTCCGGGCGTACGCGTTACTGTGCCGTTCGGCGCAGGCAACCGCACGCGCGTCGCTATGGTGCTCTCTACGTCGTATGAAAGCGATGCAGGGCAAAAGCTGAAAGCCATCGCGTCTGTTTTGGACAAAGAGCCGCTTTTGGATGACGAAATGCTGGCGCTCATCCCATGGATGAAAAGCCGCTGCTTCTGCACACTGTACGATGCCGTAAAGGTCATGATTCCTGCCGGCATCGGCTATAAGCTTGTAAACCGCTATCGCATGAATGCCGCGTTCAAAAACTATGACCGCGAAGCGTTCACGGATACCGCGTGGCAGATTATCGTGGCGCTGACGGCGGCAAAAAACGGACTTACCGGCGCAGAACTCACCGAAAGGCTCGGCATAGAAGAAAAAAGCAGCGATCTGCTTTCGCTGCTCGAAAACGGCACGGTCATACGCGAAAACGCGGCGTCCCGCAATGCGGCGGATGCCACTACGCGCATGGTCTGTGCCGTGCCGGATTTTTCCGGCAAGCTGACTCCGAAGCAGCAAAGCGCGTTCGATACGCTGTGCGCCATCGGCACCGTAACCGTGCGCGAGCTGAGCTACTATACCGGCGTGAGTGCGGGTATCATCCGCACGCTTGCCGATAAGGGCGCAGCGGAGATTTTTGAAGTCGAGCGCTTCCGACGCCCAAAGCAGGAAATGGCAGACATCAGGCTGCCGCAGACGCTTTCGGCAGAGCAGATGAATGTGGCAAATGACATTCTGCGCGAATGCGATGCGGCAGAACCGATGGTCGGTCTGCTCTACGGTGTGACGGGCTCCGGTAAAACCGCCGTGTTCCTGCATGTCATTCGCCATGTGCTTACGGTTGGCAAGGGCGTCATCGTCACGGTGCCGGAGATTTCTCTTACCCCGCAGACGCTTGCCGTGTTTACGGCGGCGTTCGGCGATACCGTTGCGGTTTTCCACAGCGGGCTTTCCGTTGGCGAGCGCATGGATGAGTGGAAGCGCGTGCGCACCGGCAGGGCGAAAATTGTCGTCGGCACGCGTTCTGCCGTGTTCGCGCCTGTGCAGAATCTCGGGCTCATCGTCATGGACGAGGAGCAGGAGAGTACGTATAAATCGGAGAGCACGCCGCGCTACCACGCACGGGACATCGCGAAGTTTCGCGTAAATTATAACCGCGCTTACTGCCTTTTATGCTCCGCTACGCCGTCGGTTGAGTCCTACTACATGGCGCAAAGCGGCAAGTACCGCTACCACGCGCTGCACCACCGCTACGGCGATGCCGTTGTGCCTACGGTGCAGCTTGTCGATATGAACAACGAAGATCTCTACCGCGGCAAGCCGATGATCAGCATGGCGCTGGCGCGTGCGGTCTCCGAAAATATCCGCGCGGGCAGGCAGTCCATTTTGTTGCTCAACCGCCGCGGCTACCACACGTATGCCGTGTGCAAGGACTGCAAAACGGTCGCCGCGTGCCCGAACTGCTCCATTTCCATGACATACCACGCGGCGAATAACCGCCTGATGTGCCACTACTGCGGCCATTCCGAACCGGCTTACGTGCGCTGTAAGGCGTGCGGCGGTGAGCTGACCTTTTCCGGCGGCGGCACGCAGAAGGCGGAGGATCAGCTGCGGGAGGCGTTCCCGGAGGCGCGCATTCTGCGCGTGGATACCGATACCACCGCGAACAAATACGCACTTGAAAAGAAGCTCAACGCATTTGCAAACGGCGAGTATGACATCATGATCGGCACGCAGATGGTTGCAAAGGGGCTTGATTTCGAGAACGTCACGCTTGTCGGCGTACTTTCGGCAGATCAGTCCTTATACAGCGATGATTACCGCAGCAACGAGCGCACATTCGACTTGCTTACACAGGTCGTGGGGCGTGCAGGGCGCGGGCGCTACCGCGGCACGGCGCTCATTCAAACGCATGTGCCGGAAAACCCGTACCTGCACCTTGCCGCCGCGCAGGATTACGAAAGCTTTTTTGAAACGGAAATTCGTTTCAGAAGGGCCATGCTGTATCCGCCGTTTGCGGATCTTTTGCAAATCGGCTTTGTGGGCGAAAAGGAAGACACCGTGCGTGCGGCAGCGGAGCATTTCTCCGCGCTGCTTGCAGAGACGTTCCGCCGGGACTATCCCAACTTGCCACTGCGTTTATTACGCGCCTCTGCGGCATCCGTGTCACGTATGGGCGGCAAATACCGATATAAGATTATCATGAAATACAAGAATTCCAAGGCGTTTCGGGATGCCATTGCGATGCTTTTGAGCGCGTTTTCAAGCGATAAGCGCTTTTTGAGCGTCACCGCGTACGCAGACCCGAACCCCGATGCGATTTTGTAACAGAAATTTGAATTCACAGGAAAGGAGTGCCGCAAATGGCGCTTAGAAATATTGTGAAAAAGGGCGACGACGTGCTGACCAAAATGTGCCGCCCGGTCGAAAAATTCGACGAGAAGCTTTGTACGCTGCTTGACGATATGTACGAGACGATGGAGGCCGCAAACGGCGTCGGCCTTGCTGCACCGCAGGTCGGTTTGCTGCGCCGCATCGTCGTTATCGATGTCGGCGAGGGTCGCATTGAGCTTATCAACCCGGAAATCATCAAAACCTCCGGCGAGCAGGACGGCGCAGAGGGCTGCCTCTCGTTCCCAGGTGAGTTTGGCATGGTCAAGCGCCCGATGAACGTCACCGTCCGCGCACAGGACAGAAACGGCAAAACGTTTGAAATCAGCGGCACAGAGCTGCTGGCCCGCGCGTTCTGCCATGAAATTGACCACCTGAACGGCGTATGCTTTGTCACGCGCGCCAGCCGCATGCTGGAGCCGGACGAGTTGGAAAGCTAAGACAGAATTTAGAGGAAAAGGAGGAATTTCCATGCGCATCGTATTCATGGGCACACCGGATTTTGCCGTACCGAGCCTTAACGCGCTTCTGGAGCGCGGCCATGAGATTTTAGCGGTCTATACCCAGCCGGATAAGCCGAAGGGCAGGGGGCACAAGCTGCTGCCGCCGCCCGTAAAAGAAACGGCAATGGCACACAACATTGAAGTGCGTCAGCCGACGACATTTAAAAATAATGAAGACGAAATAGCGTATTTGAAGGCGCTTGCGCCGGAGCTCATCGTTGTTGCGGCGTATGGAAAGATTCTGCCGCCGCGTGTGCTGAACATCCCGCCGCGCGGGTGCATCAACGTGCACGGCTCTTTGCTGCCGAAGTACCGCGGCGCCGCGCCGATCCAGTGGGCGGTGCTGAACGGCGATAAAATCACCGGTGTGACCATCATGCAGATGGCAGATGGCATAGACACCGGCGACATGCTGGCGAAAGCGGAAACGCCTATTGGTGAAGACGAGACTGCAGGCGAGCTTTTCGACCGCCTGATGGTGCTCGGGGCTGAGCTGCTCGTCGATACCATTGATAAGCTCGACACCATCACCCCGCAGCCGCAGAACGATGCGGAAGCAATCCACGCGCCGATGATCCGTAAGGAGATGGGCGCAATCGACTGGACACAGCCCGCCGAGCGCGTGCACGACCTTGTGCGCGGTTTGAACCCGTGGCCGTCCGCGTTTTTCACGCTAGAGGGCAAGCGCATGAAGCTGCACAGGACGAAAGTCGTTGTCGGCAAAGGCGAACCGGGAGAAATTGCGGTGATCGGCGGCGAAATGGCTGTTTGCTGCGGCGAAAATGCCGTGCAGCTTATTGAAATTCAGCCGGAAAACGGCAAGCGTATGCGCGGCAGCGATTATCTGCGCGGTCACGCGATAGAAGCAAAGGCGAAGGTTCAGTAATATGGCGACTTCTTCCCGAAAAACGGCGCTTACGGCGCTTTCCGAGGTGACGGAAAACGAGGGCTACTCGAACATCGTCATCGATAAAGCCATTCGCGCGGCGGAGCTTTCTCCGCGCGACGCGGCGCTGGCCTCTACCATTTTCTATGGCGTTTTGGAAAAGCGTCTGACGCTCGATTTTTATATTCGCAAGTTCCTCGCAAAACCGAAGCAGAAGCTGGACGGCACGGTGCTCAACATCTTGCGTATCGCCGTGTATCAAATGATGTACCTTGACCGTGTGCCGGATTCCGCCGCCGTGAACGAAGCCGTTTTGTGCGCGGCAGAATATCGGCGTGGGCAGTATAAAAACTTCGTGAACGGTGTTCTGCGCAGCTTTGCGCGTGGTTGGCATGAGGTAATCATTTCCGAAGATGATCTCAGCGTTCGCTATAACATTCCGCAGCCGATCATCGAGAGCTTTAAAAAGGATTACGGCGAGACCGTTTGCATAGATTTGTTAAAGGCTATGTCCGAGCGGGCGGAAACGTATATCCGCATAAATCCGCTAAAGACCACGGTGGACGATTTGATACAATCGCTGCCGGAAAACACCGCGGAGAAAGCGGTGCTCCAAAACGCCCTTTGCGTGCACGGCACGGGCGATGTTACCGGTTTGCCGGGCTTTGCGGAAGGCAAATTCCATGTGCAGGATCTTTCTTCGCAGCTTTTGTGTGCGTTTGTTTCACCGCAGCCCGGAGAGCGGCTTGCGGATGTCTGTGCAGCGCCGGGCGGCAAGAGCTTCACGCTTGCGGAATACATGGAAAACACAGGCGTGCTCGATGCGTTCGATTTATACAAAGGCCGCGTGAACCTCATCAAAAAAGGCGCGGAGAGATTAGGCTTGAGCCTCATTCACGCCGCCGTGCGCGATGCCGCGACCGGTGTGTGTGAAAAGCAGTACGACCGCGTGCTGTGCGATGTGCCGTGCTCCGGACTCGGGGTTATTCGACGCAAGCCGGAAATCCGCTACAAAAAGCAGGAGAGCTTTAAAGAGTTGCCTGCGTTGCAGCTCAAAATTTTGGAGCATTCCGCACAGCTTGTACGTCCGGGCGGTATACTGTTTTATTCCACGTGCACGTTGCGCAATGCGGAAAACGGCGCGGTGGTGACCGAATTTTTAAAGTGCCATCCGGAGTTTGAACCGTATGATCTGCCCGAAACGGAGGGCATATCCCACACGGTGAACGAACCGAAATTCATGCGCACCATGATGCCCATGGACCACGGCGGAGACGGCTTTTTCGCCGCCGCCATGCGCAGAAAAATAGAAACAGGGAAGGAGACGAAGCGTTGACCGATATTAAATCCATGCTGCTTTCGGAGCTGCAGGAGGACTTTGCCTTGCGCGGCTTGCAAAAATTCCGCGCAGCACAGGTATACCGCTGGCTACATCAGCGCGGCGCGACCTCGTTTGACGAGATGACGGACCTTTCCAAAGATCTGCGCGTCGCTTTAAAAGAAAGCTTTGAAATACGAAATACGGAGATCGCCATTCGGCGCGTTTCCAAAATAGACGGCACCAAAAAGTATCTTTTCCGCTTGAACGACGGTGAGATGATTGAATCCGTCCTCATGAAATATAAACACGGCTACTCCATTTGCATTTCCACACAGGTGGGATGCAAAATGGGCTGCACGTTCTGTGCCACGGGCAAAAGCGGCTTTTCGCGCGATCTTTTGCCGAGTGAGATGATTTCGGAAATCCAAACGGCGCAGAAGGACATCGGCGAGCGCATCTCGAATGTCGTTTTGATGGGCATGGGCGAGCCGCTCGACAATTATAAGAATGTTTTAAGATTTTTGGAGCTTGTTTCGTCAGAAAACGGGCTTAATATAGGTATGCGGCATATTTCGCTTTCAACTTGCGGGCTTGTCGAAAAAATTTACGACCTTGCCGACCGCAAGTTGCAGCTGACGCTTTCCGTTTCGCTGCATGCGCCGAACGACGAGATCAGAAGCCGCACCATGCCGGTCAACCGCAAGTGGAACGTGGAGCAGCTCTTAAAAGCCTGCCGCTATTATTCCGACGTAACGGGCCGTCGCATCTCCTTTGAATACGCTATGATCAGCGGTGTGAACGACAGCGATGCCTGCGCAAATGAGCTTGCATCCCGCCTGCGTGGCATCATCGCCCACGTGAACCTCATTCCGGTAAATGACGTCACCGGCACGGGCTACCGCAAAAGCGGGGAGGAGAGACTCAGAAAATTCACGGCGATCCTCGAAAAACGGGGCATCACCGCTACCGTCCGGCGCACGCTCGGATCGGATATAGAAGCGTCCTGCGGACAGCTCCGTCGACGCAATGAACAGGGAGGTACAGTCTAATGTACGCGGTATGCAAAACGGATATCGGACAGGTGCGCAGCTCTAACCAGGACATCTGCCGCTGTGGCACTTTTTCGGACGGCAGCGCGTGGACCGTGGTTTGCGACGGCATGGGCGGCGTAAACGGCGGCAACATTGCAAGCAGTGTTGCCTGCGACGCCATCTGCAAAGCGATCACGGAAAACTACACGCCAGATATGGAAGAAGACGCAGTGCGCGACATAATGCTGCATGCAATCAATGACGCGAACGCGGCGGTGCTGCACCGCGCGCAGGAAGACCCGGCCTTAAACGGTATGGGCACCACGGTTGTCGTCAGCATTGCGGCGGGCGGCGTGCTGCACATTGCCCACGCAGGCGACAGCCGCTGCTACTTAAAGACTGCGCTTGGCGTAAAACAGGTTACGACCGACCATTCCTTTGTGCAGCAGCTTGTGGAAAGCGGCGCCATCACGGAGGACGAGGCGCGCGTGCACCCGCAGCGCAACCTCATCACGCGCGTTGTGGGCGTGCACCCCGAGGTGGAGTGCGATTACGGCTGCTATAAATTCGAGCCCGGCGATCTGGCGCTTTCCTGCACAGACGGCCTGAGCAATTACTTAGAGCGCGACACGCTGCTGCTTTTCATCAGCAACTATCAGGGAGAAGAGCTCGCCGATGAGCTGATCCGCTATGCAAACAGCAAGGGCGGCAGCGATAATGTGACCGTCGCGGTGATCGAGAACCGCTGAGAAAGGATGAAAAAGAATGGATAAATATATTGGTAAACGTTTAGACGGCCGCTATGAGATCCACGAGCTTCTCGGCGTAGGCGGTATGGCGTATGTGTACAAGGCGTATGACAACATTGAAAAGCGTTGGGTTGCCATTAAAATTTTAAAGGAAGAGCTTGCGGGCAACAGCGATTTTCTGCGCCGTTTCCGCAATGAATCGAAAGCCATTGCGGTGCTTTCGCACCCGAATATCGTCAAGGTCTATGATGTCAGCTTTGGTGACCGCATTCAGTACATCGTCATGGAGTATATCGATGGCATCACCTTGAAGCAGTATATTGAGCAGCAGGGCGAGATCAAATGGAGAGAGGCGCTGTACTTTACGGTGCAGATCCTCCGCGCTTTGCAGCACGCCCACGAAAAGGGCATCATTCACAGAGACATCAAGCCGCAGAACATCATGCTGCTCGAGGACGGCACCATTAAGGTGACGGATTTCGGCATCGCACGCTTCTCGCAGGCAGAAACGCAGACCATGACCGACAAGGCCATCGGCTCTGTGCACTATATCGCGCCGGAGCAGGCGCGCGGCGGTTATATCAACGATAAGGCCGATATTTATTCCGTAGGTGTCATGCTGTATGAAATGCTCACGGGTCAGCTGCCGTTCGTTGCGGATAACGCGGTCTCCGTCGCCATCATGCAGATGCAGGCAGAGCCCACACCGCCCTCGCGCATCAACCCGTCCATTCCGAAGGGCCTCGAAGAGATTACGATGCACGCCATGGAGAAAAACCCGGCGCAGCGCTTCCCCTCGGCAGCGGATATGCTGGAGGACGTGGAGCGCTTCCGCCGCAACCCGGAAATTGTGTTCCACTACGGCGAGCAGGTAGACCGCGCGTATGCGGGCACCTCTGCGGATATTTACGGCAACGTGCAGCAGAACGCAGCGCCGCAGAAGTATAACGACAACTACGAGTACGAAGAAGAATATGTGCGTTCACAAAACAGTAATCGTGCATCTAAAATTATTTTGGGAATTGTGGCTGCGGTTGTATTCGTGGCTGTTGTTGTTGGCGTTATTTATCTTGTAAAAGGAAAAGGAGCAAATTCCGGTTCTGGATTTTTGAGCTTCTTACCGGGATTTTCAACGTCCAGCACGACCTCCGATGAGATTGTCCTGCCGAAATTTGTCGGCATGATTTATGCTTCCGATATTGAGGGAAACAGTGAATATGCGGATCTCACGTTTGAAATCACCTACGGCAATGTGCCCAGCAAGCAGCCGGGCGAGGTGCTGCGCCAGACCCCGGCGGCCGGCATGACCGTGAAAAAGGGCAAGACCGTTTCGCTCACCGTCAACGGCGAGGCCGAGCAGGTCGTTGTGGAAGACGTGAAGGGCTACAAGCAGCAGGATGCGTATGACGCGCTGAAGGCACTGAATCTTTCCCCGAAGATTCAGGCAGTCGCCGATGACGACACTGCAGTCGGTTACGTCGTCAAGACCGACCCGGCGGCAGGCTCTACCGTTTCTACCGGCACCACGGTCACAATCTATGTCAGCTCCGGCCCGTCTACGGAAAGCGCCGTGATCCCAAACATCGTTGGCTACCAGTACAGCGCCGCGAAAGAGGAGCTGGAGGCCGCAGGCTTTGTGGTCACGGCGGAATACGACGACGAGAGCGACAAGGACGAAAACACCGTGCTTTCCGTTTCCCCGAACGAGGGCGAAAAGGCGAAGAAGGGTTCGGTCGTCACCGTAACGGTCAGCTCCGGCAAGGGCGCACAGAAAGATGTCTATTACGATATTCCGTTGCCCGGCGGCGTATCGGATGATCTTACGATGAAGATCTACGTGGACGGCACACTCATTGAGACGCGCACGGTGAACCCCTCAACTTCTCCGTACTCCAACATGACGTTCACGGGCAAAGACCGCGCGAACCTCGTCATCACGCTGAACGACCAGCAGTATATCACGGCGGAGATTGATTACACCACGCAGAGCATTAACGTGACCTCGCAGCAGTCGTATGCAACGCCGGAGCCGGAACCGACCCCGACGCCGGACAACGGCGGCGACATGAGTGAATCCGACGGCTCGGTCACGGCGCACGAAGATTAATATGGGCGAAATGAAAGAAGGGCTGGTCATCAAGGGCATCGGCGGGTTCTACTACGTGCAGTGCGGCGATGTGCTGCACGCCTGCCGCGCAAGAGGCAAGTTCCGTAAAGATAAAATTTCGCCGTATGCCGGCGACCGCGTCCGCATTGAAGTGGACGCGAACGATGAGGGCTACGTGCAGGAGATTTTGCCGCGCAAAAACTTTCTTGTGCGCCCGCCGCTTGCAAACCTCGATAAGCTGTTTGTCGTGTCTTCCGTCTGCGACCCACAGCCCAGCACCCTCATCATCGATAAAACCATCGCCGCGGCGGAGCTAAAGGGCATCGAGCCTGTGCTCGTGTTCACAAAGACCGACCTAAGCGATACGACGGAGCTGAAAGACATTTACGGCAGCATCGGCATTCGGTGCTACTTCGTCTCGGCGGCGGACGGCGTGGGCGTGGATGACCTGCGCCCGGAGCTTACGGGCTGCATCTCCGCATTTACGGGTAACTCCGGCGTGGGCAAATCCACGCTTTTGAACCTGCTTGTGCCGGAGCTGGAGCTTGCAACGGGTGAGACCAGCAAAAAGCTCGGCCGCGGCCGCCACACCACGCGTCACGTGGAGCTGTACCCCGTGGAGGGCGGCTATGTGGCCGATACGCCCGGCTTTTCCACCATGGATATCGAGCGTTACGAGTTGTTCCGCAAGGAAGAGCTGCCGGAGGGATTCAGGGAGTTTGCGCCGTACCTCGGCGAATGCAAATTTACCTCCTGCTCGCATACCTGCGAAAAAGGCTGCGCGGTATTGAAGGCTGTGGAAGAGGGAAAGATTTCCCGCTCCCGCATAGACAGTTACATTACAATGTATAACGAAGTGAAGGACATAAAGGAATGGCAGTTATCAAAGACAAAAAATGTATGATCATCGGCGCGGCTCCGCTGGCGTCCGGCGCCGTTTTTGAAGAATTCGATCCGAAAGAGCACTACGTCATCTGTGCGGATGCGGGCTATGACACCGCTGTGCAGTACGGCGTTCGCCCCGACCTTGTCATCAGCGATTTTGACTCCACCGCAAAGCGCCCGCCGGAGACAATCCGCACCATTAAGCTCCCCGTTGAAAAGGACGTTACCGATATGATGGGCGCCGTCATGGTGGGGCAGAAGCTCGGCTATAAGACATTTGTGCTTATCGGCGGCCTCGGCGGCGACCGCTTCGATCACTCCATGGCGAACCTCGATGTGCTTTTGTATATCTCCAAGCACGGCGGCAGCGCGGTGCTGTGTACGGAAGACACCAAGGTGTTCGTTGTGCGCTGCGGGCGTATTGTGCTGACGGAGCTGAAAGGCGCCACGGTCTCCGTGTTCCCGTTTGACGGCTCTTCCTGCAACCTGACGTATGAGGGCCTTCAGTATCCGTTGGAGAAAAAAGACCTCACTGCGGGTTCGTCTTTAATGGGCGTGAGCAACTGCATCATCTCCGACCGCGCGGAAATTCGCGTGAACATCGGCTGTGCGCTCGTCATTGTCTACACGCCGAAGGATATGCCGGCAGAACCGCCGCAAAGCGAGATTCAAAGTCGCCTGCCCGAAACGGAAGACAAAAAAGATACCGAAAAATAATCCGTAACCAAATGATGCACCTCCGTATATACTGGAATGACCCCGCAAGGGAGCTTCGGTAAACGGAGGTGCTTTTCTATGCGAATGCCGAAATGCTGCAATAATCCATGCTTTCGGGACCGAAAACTGCGCGCACTGTGCACCGTTTCATTCGGGCTCGGCATGGTGCTTGCACAGATCTCTCCGGAGGGGCTCGTGCTGTTCATCGCCGCCGTGATTCTTGTCGCACTCGGCGTAGCGGTGCTGCGCACATTATGATCTCGGAAAGGAACGGTATTTTATGAAGGTCGTCATCGTCAACGGCAAAGGGTTCATCGGCTTCATGCTGCGGCATATGTTCGGCATCAGAAAGCTGCCGCAAGAGACATAACACAAAACTGCACATAACAAAAAGGCTCACTGCGGGGAACAGTGAGCCTTTTGCGTATTACGTTATGATTGAATTTAGGAAAGCTTAGATCACGTTATATTCCTTGAGCAGCTTTTCAATGTCCGTATGCTCAATTTTCTTCAGCGCTTCTTTCAGAACAAGGCGCTCGATGAGACCGAGGTCCATATCGGTCACTTTCTTGCCGTCGCGGAGTTTAACGGTGGCATCCAGTAGTGCGCGTAAATCGTATACGCTGCCCCAGACCTCCGGCACGCCACGGTCTACGTTCAGCAGCGTGTATACGGCCTCCATGCCGGTACGCATGGAGTATTCCGTCGTGAAAATGGTGTCGCGCTTCGTTTCGGCGAACTGACCGAGGAACGCGAAGTTCACAGCGCCCGCAGGCACAACGTCCGGGCGGTCACCGTATGCGCGAGGCATGAAGAATGCGGTGATATACGGCATCATGCACGGCACGGTGTTGGCGCTCGTCTCCGCAAGCTCTTCAATCTGATCCTCCGGTACACCGATGTGATACAGCCATTCCATGCAGATCTCCTTGCCGGTGCACTCGCGCATCGGCTTTTTGACGTAATCGCCGGGCTTGTCGGAGAACAGGCCATAGACCCACACAAGGCAGTGACCCTTCGGCTGTGCTTTGAACTGCGGCTGGCGGTTGATGGTCCAGCTTAAAAGCCAGGAGGAGTCCTTTACGGAAACAATGCCGCCGGTGACGACCTTGCCGGTGAACGGGTCGCGCTTGCAGATGTTCTTGATATACGGAATGATGCGGTCGTCGAGCGTCTCAACGGTGGCGCTCATCCAGTTCGTCTGCTCAGGATCGCTGCAGAACTTATCCGGGTGACCGAAAGAGGGGTCCTGCGCGGCAATTTTGCGCCACATATCCCAGCCGCCGCTCTCGCGGATTTCGGTATTGAACTTGGCAGGCGTGTTCTGGTCACCGATAGAGGAATTCTCCACGCAGCCGCCGTTTGTGATGAACACAAGGTCGTTTTCGGTGAGGTCGATGTGCTCTTCCTTGCCGTCGCGCAGCGTGTCGATGCGCGTTGCAAGCTTGCGCTGTTCGTTACAGTCAAACTCGACGTTTGTGACCTTCACGCCGAAGTGAAACTGCACGCCGTAGCTTTCAAGGTACTTCACCATCGGCAGAATCATGGACTCATACTGGTTGTACTTTGTAAAGCGCAGTGCCTTGAAATCCGGCAGACCGCCGATGTGGTGGATAAAGCGCTGAATGTACAGCTTCATTTCGAGCGCGGAGTGCCAGTTTTCAAATGCGAACATCGTGCGCCAGTAGAGCCAGAAGTTGGAGTTTAGCACCTCGTCGTCGAATACGTCCGTAATGCGCTTGTCCTGCAAGTCTTCGTTCGGCGTGAAGAACAGCTTCATGATCTCCATAGCGCCCTTATCGGAAATATCAAACTTACCGTCCGTGTGGGCGTCCTCGCCGCGGTTCACGGTCGCGCGGCACAGGGAGTAGTTCGGGTCTTCTTTGTTAAGCCAGTAATATTCGTCCAAAACGGAAACACCCTCGGTCTCTATGGACGGAATGGAACGGAACAGGTCCCACATGACTTCAAAGTGGTTGTCCATTTCACGGCCGCCGCGCATCACGTAGCCGACGTTTTCAAACTTCCAGCCGTCGCATGCGCCGCCCGCGAGCTGCTCTTTTTCGAGGATGTGTACATGCTCGCCTTTCATCTGGCCGTCGCGCACCAGGTAGCACGCTGCTGTAAGGGCTGCCAGACCGCTGCCGACGATATACGCCGATTTCTGGTCTACGCCCTCCGGCTTCTTCGGTCTTGCAAATGCTTCATAGTTGCCGCTTGCATAATACATATAAAAAACCTCCTAAAGTGTTTCTTTTGTTTTTGTGTCTACATCTTAGCATGTCTTTTTGTGCGAAACAATATACAGAAAAGCCGCCGTGTTCAGTTTTTAAACACGGCGGCAAATGCGTATAAATTTTTATCACGAACGGCGTTTTGATAAAAAAGGGCAGCGCCATACTCTCAAACAGCGCTGCCCGTATGATTTCAAATTTAAGCGTTTCTGTACCGTTCCAGCGCGGCAGAGACACTGCCGTGTATTGCAACGGAAAGATCGGCGACGATTATATTTGGGTCATCCTTCATGTCGTGCTTGATCCAGTCCAACACAAGCCCCACAAAGGCATATTTATAGAAATTTGCAAGGAATTTCTTGTCTTCGTCGCGCACGTTCATGCCTTTGGCTTTTTCGTTTATCACGTGTATAAGAAGATCATAGGTGATGCGGTACAGGTAGTTTTCCACCTTTTCACGGCTGATGGAACGGTAAACATTCATGATAAACGGCTTGTTTGCGTTCAAATCTTCAAAAATGCGCAGGTAGCCTTGCTGCCAAGTATCGTAGTCCTTTTTGCCCTCCAAAATGCGGCTGGCTTCTTCCTCAAATGCCCATTCAATGAGGTCGTAAATATCCTTAAAGTGATAGTAAAACGTCATGCGGCTGATGCCGCAGTCATCTGTAATATCGCTGATGGTGACTTTATCGAGCGGCTTTTTAAGCAACTGATTTTTAAGCGAAGCGACAAGCGCACGCTTTGTGACCTGAGACATAGTAAACCTCCGGCAGTTTTTTCTTTCTTCTACACGAATATACCACGAAAGGTCCTTGATTTCAAGGAACAGACTGTGAACTTTCCGTTTAAAGGGGCGGTCATATTGTCCGCTTTCCGCTCATACAATGTAGCGAAACAAAGGGCAGCGAAAGGAAGGTTACAGAGCTTATGCGGATGGAAACAAACACAGAGCGCTATGATGGCTTTGAACAGATTTTTGACGGCGTGCAGGAGTGTCCCGTGGATACGGAATACACCCTGCCGGATTACTGTGCGGATATCCAGAAGATTTTAAAGTGTATCGTCACACCGGAGGTCACGTCCGTTTCGGCGGCAGGGGACAGCCTTACAATCGACGGCTGCGCTTCCATGCATGTTTTATATCTTGATGCAAAAGGCGGCTGCGTGCGCGGATTCGATACGAAAAAGGAATTCACCTGTTCGGTGCGGCTGCGTGCACAGGCGGAAAACGTGACGGCGGAAGCGGAGCCGTTTGTGCAGCACATGACCTGCCGCGCCATGAACGCCCGCAGGGTCGATCTGCACGTTACTTTGGGGCTTTCCGTGCACGCTTACGCCGTGCGGCAGCTTGAAATTGCAGACTGCATTTCGGATGACCGTGTGGAAACAAAGTGCGAAGAATACGATGTTACCCGTGCCGTGGGCTGCGTGATGCACGCGTTTATTTTGGAGCAGAACGCAGAGCTGCCAAACGGTAAGTCGCCTATTGAGACCGTTTTGCGCTGCAGTGTGCGGTATCAGATCGATACGGTGCAGCCACAGGCGGGCGGCGCGGTCGTCACGGGAAAGGCGTGTGTGGAAATCTTATACCGCACGTTTTCCGATACCGCCATGCCGGAGCGCTTTTCGTGCATATTGCCGTTTACGCAGACAGTGGAGTGCGCCGGCGCGGGGGAGGACTGTACCATACAAATCTCCGTGCTTGGCGGCGAATGCACCGTGCAGCCGCGTGAAGACAGTGTGGGCGAGTATACCGTGCTGAATCTTTACCTAAAGCCCACATTCTGCGTGCAGTTTACAAAGTCATGTACCGTGCGCACCGTGTGCGACGCGTATTCCATAAAGGGCGCGTGGGCGGCGAAATACAAGAATCTCTCACTGGAGCGCTGTGAGGTGCTGCCGCCGCGCAGCGTGCGCGTGAAGGAGAACGTACTCGTTCCCGAAAACGACCTCGAGCAGGTGCTCGACATTTGGTGTGAGGGCCTCACGCTGACGGCGTTTACCGAAAAAGAAAACGCCGCCGTGCGCGGCAAATTCACCGTGTGCCTTTTATACCGCACGAAAGAGAAGCAGATTGCCTACACGGAGCGCATGCTCGATTTCACCGATGTCCATACCGCAGAAATCGTCGGACGCCGCAGTGTGCGCGGCGAGATTACATCTGTGCAGTATGTCATTACGGACAGCAGCACGGTGGAGTGCACCGCAGAGCTGCGCATGGAAGAACAGGTGCGCGTGGTATACGCCGCGCGGTCACTCGAAAGCGCGGAGCTCGATGAGACCACCGAGCCGGAGCCCTGCTGCGCGGCGGTGTATTACGCTTCAAGCGGCGAAAAGGTCTGGGACATCGCAAAACGCTACCACGCCCGCGTCAGTGCCATCCGCACGCATAACGACTGTATGGAAGACGTTTTGAGCGAAGACCGCCCCGTGATCATCTGCCGAAAATAAGACAGCGGAAAGGATATGGCTATGGAAGCATTCAGCGTATATAAAGATATGCAGTCGCGCACGAACGGCGAAATTTACATCGGCGTCGTCGGCCCGGTGCGCACGGGCAAATCGACCTTCATCAAGAAATTTATGGACACGACGGTCATCCCGAACATCGAAGATGAGGCCGCGCGCGACCGTGCCGTCGACGAGCTGCCGCAGTCCGCCTCGGGCCGAACCATCATGACGACCGAGCCGAAGTTTATCCCCGAACAGGCCGTCACCGTAAAAATGGATGATACGGCGGAGTTTAAGGTGCGACTCATCGACTGCGTGGGCTTCATCGTGCCGAGCGCCCTCGGATACATAGAAGAGGAGCAGCCGCGCATGGTGCGCACACCGTGGTTTGAGGACCCCATCCCGTTCAACATGGCGGCGGAGATCGGTACGCAGAAGGTGATCACGGAGCATTCGACCATCGGGCTCGTCATCACGACGGACGGAAGCATCAGCGACATACCGCGCGAGGAATACGAGGAAGCGGAAGCGCGTGTCATTGCAGAATTAAAGTCCACGAACCGCCCGTACATTGTGCTTTTAAACTGCGTTTACCCGAATACGAACGAAGCCCGTGCGCTTGCAAACGAGCTTGCCGAGCGTTATAACGTGCCGGTTCTGCCCGTGAACTGCATGGACATCACGGAGCAGGACATTCAGGGCATTTTGGGGAAGCTTTTATATCAGTTCCCCGTGCGGGAAATTCGACTCGACATTCCCGGCTGGATCATCGATCTTGACGATGACCACTGGCTCAAAAAAGAGATTTTCGATACCCTGAAAGGCGCATGCGATATCCATAGGGTCTGCGAGGTGCAGCAGGTCTCGGGTAGTCTCGCCGCATGCGAGGACCTCAAAACCGTCCGCTGCGCGCGCATGGATCTCGGCAGCGGCGCGTGCGTGCTGGAGCTTACCCCCATGCCGTCGCTGTTTTTCAAAATTCTCGGCGAAAAGACCGGCATGGAGGTTGCAGACGAAACCGCCCTGCTCACAAAGCTCATCGAGATGAACGAGATCAAAAAGAAATTCGCAAAGCTGCAAAGCGCCTATGACGACGTGATGCAGACGGGTTACGGCATCGTCATGCCCGATATGGAGGAGCTGACGCTCGAGGAGCCGGAGATCATCAAGCAGAACGGCAAGTTCGGCATTCGCCTGAAAGCGGCCGCACCGTCCATCCATATGATGCGCACATGCATCCGCACGGAGGTTACGCCCATCGTCGGCTCGGAGCAGCAGTCCGAAGATCTTGTGCTGTACTTGCTGAAAGAATTTGAGGAAAATCCGTCGCAAATCTGGGGCTCCAACATTTTCGGCAAATCGCTGCATGAGCTTGTGAACGAGGGCATGCACAATAAGCTCGCCCGAATGCCGGAGGATGCGCGCGGCAAGGTGCGAGAGACCATTGAACGCATCATCAACGATGGCTGCAACGGGCTTATCTGCATCATTTTGTAGCGGAGGGAACCATGCAGTTTTACGAAACGCCCACACCAAACGACGAGGAAAAGCCGTCCGAGCCGATACCTGCCGAAACAGAAGCGCAAGTGCCGAAGGACAGAGCCGCCGCAAAGAAAGCCATAAGCGGCGGCTTTTGCCTTACCGTGTTCCAAACGCTTGTATGCGTGCTCATTTTGCTTGCGGCGTTTTTCCTGCGCGGCTTTCTGCCGGAGCTATACGGCGAGCTGCGTGCCAAATACGATGCGGAGCTGAACCGCTCTGTTTTGATTTTGCAGGATGACGTTCCGTATTCATAATACGGTACTCACGCTGCGCTTCGGCTTTTTTGCGGTGCTGGCCGTGCTGCTCACATTAGACGGCGGTGTGCATGTGCTGCCCGCGCTTTTGGCGGTGGCGGTGCATGAGACAGGGCACATTCTGGCAGCAAAGCTGTGCGGCATGCAGATCAAATCGGTCACGTTCGGCGCGCTCGGCATTCACATGGCGGGGGAGACGGCAAGCGTCGGCGATTTTCGTCGCGCCGTCGTGTCGCTTGCGGGGCCGTTTGCAAATCTACTTAGCTTCCTGCTGCTTTTGCCGCTGCCGCGCGCCTATCCTGCCGTGCAGCTCACGCTGTTCGCGTTCCACGTGCTGCCCGCCGTACCGTTGGACGGCGGCACCGCGCTTTACTGTCTGCTGCGCGGCACATTTAGTGAAAAAACGGCCGAGCGCGCAATAACCGTGTTGTCCGTCCTTCTGGCGCTTACCCTCGGCACGCTCGGGTTTTCGGTTTTGATTTCTACGGGCTACAACTTCACGCTTTTGTTTTTGGCGGTTTACATCTTATTTTACTTAATTCTGAAACAGCGGGGGAACATGTGTTGAAATTCCCCCGCTGTTCGGTTATAATATAATAGATAAGTTATACAAAGGTCAAAACGAAAGGTAATTTTATGCTGAATAAAAAACTGGACAAGATCCTGCCGAAGGTGCAGAAGCCGGGACGTTACGTCGGCGGCGAGCTGAATTCGGTTATTAAAAATAAAGAGGACGTGGACGTACGCTTTGCGTTCTGCTTTCCCGATACGTATGAGATCGGCATGTCACACCTCGGCATCAAGATTCTGTATTCGATCTTCAATAACGTCGATTACATTTGGTGCGAGCGCGTGTTTGCGCCGTGGATCGACATGGAGCAGGCGATGATCGAAAACGACATTCCGCTCTACGGCTTAGAAAGCGGCGACCCCGTCAGCGCGTTCGATTTCATCGGCTTTACGCTGCAATATGAGCTGAGCTTCACAAACATCCTCAATATGTTAAAGCTTTCCGGCGTGCCGCTTTTGAGCCGCGACCGCACGGAACTCAAAAACATCGTGGTCGGCGGCGGCCCGTGCGCCTGCAACCCGGAGCCCATCGCGGATTTCTTTGACATTCTGTTCCTCGGTGATGGCGAAGAGGTGGATTTGGAGGTCATCGAGCTGTTCCGCAAGTGCCGCAAAGAGGGCAAAACGAAGCAGGAATTCTTAATGGAAGCGGCGCAGATTGAAGGCGTGTACGTGCCGTCGTTTTACGATGTGGAATACAACGAAGACGGCACCGTGAAAGCCTATATCCCGCACGCCGGCGTGCCGAAGACTATCCGCAAGCGCGTCTGCAACGATGTGGACAACATGTATTTCCCGGAAAATTTCGTTGTGCCGTTTCTCGACATCGTGCACGACCGCGCCGTCGTTGAAGTGCTGCGCGGGTGCATTCGCGGCTGCCGCTTCTGCCAGGCAGGCTTCCTCTATCGCCCGTTCCGCGAAAAGAGCGTGGAAACCATCAACCGGCAGGCAAAGCGGTTGTGTGAAACGACCGGCTACGATGAAATCTCCCTTTCCTCGCTCAGCACCAGCGATTACAGCCGACTTTTCGAGCTGCTCGACACGCTGCACACGTGGTCGGAGGACGAGCGCGTCAGCGTTTCTCTGCCGTCCCTGCGCGTCGATAACTTCTCCACGGAGCTCATCGATAAAATTGCGTCCGTGCGCAAAAGCGGTCTGACGTTCGCGCCGGAAGCCGGCACGCAGCGCATGCGTGACGTCATCAACAAAAACGTCACGGAAGAAGAACTCAAGCGCACCGTGCAGATCGCGTTCAACAACGGTTGGTCGAAGGTGAAGCTCTATTTCATGATCGGCCTGCCGACCGAGACCGATGAAGACGTCGTGGGCATTCCGGGCCTCGGTCAGAAGGTTATCGATTGGTACTACGAGACGGAAAACCGTCAGAAGGGCAGAAAGGTCGCCGTTACGGTCAGCGCCGCGGCATTCGTGCCGAAGCCGTTCACGCCGTTCCAGTGGTTCGGGCAAGATACCATCGAAATGCTCGAGAGAAAGCAGAAGCTTTTGCGCGAGTCCACATTCTCCCGTAAGCTTACAGTCAACTACCACGGTGCGGAGACAAGTTTTCTCGAAGCCGTGTTCGCGCGCGGTGACCGCAAACTGAACGCCGTTATTCTGGAGGCCCATAAGCGCGGCATGCGCTTTGACGGCTGGGCGGACTGCTTCGATTTTGACGCGTGGATGCAGGTCTTTAAAGATCTCGGCATAGACCCCGCGTTCTACGCAAACCGCCAGCGCAGCTTTGATGAGGTCTTCCCGTGGGATCACCTCGATTACGGCATTAAAAAGGAATTTCTCATCGAGGAATGTAAGCGTGCCTATGCGTCTGAGACGACGCCGAACTGCCGCGAAAAATGCTCTGCCTGCGGTGCAGCCTGCTTTAAAGGAGGTCTTTGCGTTGAGAAAAGATGTTAGAGTCTGGTTTTCCAAAACCGGCACGGCACGGTACATTTCGCACCTTGATTTAAACCGCTGCATGTCCCGCGCGTTCCACAAAGCAAAGCTGCCGCTGTGGTACACGGAGGGCTTTAACCCGCACGTGTTCTTGACGTTCGCGGCCCCGCTCTCGCTCGGCTTTGAAGGCCGTCACGAATCGATGGACATTCGCCTCATCGAGGACATGCCGTATCCGGAGCTCATCGAAAAATTGAACGCCGGCCTGCCGCACGATATCCGCGTGTGGGCGGTGACGGAACCCGAAATGAAGGGCAACGATGTCGCAAACGCCGAGTACATCCTGCGTCTGGAATGCGAAGACCCGGCGTTTGAAAAAAGCGAGATGCAGCGCGTGCTTGCCGAGCCGGAGCTTACGGTAAAGAAGCACTCCAAAAAGGGCGAAAAGATCGTCGATATCAAGCCGTACTTTGAAAACATGACGTTTGAAGAAAAACCAAACTGCCTTGAAATGACGGTGCGCCTGCCCGCGGGCAACCAGGGCGGTATTAACCCGACGCTCTTTGTGGACGCCGCAGAGCGCGTACTGAACCGCGAGTTGCTCGTCCGCGTGGAGCGCACACGGCTTTTCGACAGCGCGTTTCGCGAATTTAAGTAAAACGGCGGAAAATCACGCCTGTTTTTCGCGTAATGCGCAGTTTATCTGCATTTTTTCGCGATCTTTGTGCGGGTTTCCGTTAAAAAACACTTGCTTTTTTCCGCATGTTGTGATAAACTATTTAAGCATTTGAAATCCGTTGGCCCTCAAACGCTGCCAATGGGGATCAATGCACGGTGCAAACCGCGTCATTGAAGCGGACAGTCCTCTGCGGCGCGTACCGCATGAATGTCTGAAAAATTATCAGGAGGAAGATCAAATGGACGCATTAAAGCTTATTGCTGCCGATTCCGTTAAGGAGCAGGCACCTGAGTTCAACGTTGGCGATACCATCCGTATCGACGTAAACATCCGCGAGGGTGAGCGTGAAAGAATTCAGCAGTTCGAAGGCACAGTTATTGCCCGCAAGGGTTCCGGTGTAGGCGAGACCTTCACGGTTCGCCGTGTTTCCTACGGCGTAGGCGTGGAGCGTGTATTCCCGCTGCATTCCCCGAACGTGAAGAACATTGTCGTTGTCCGTAAGGGCCGTGTTCGCCGCGCAAAGCTCTACTATCTGCGTGACCGCGTCGGTAAGGCTGCTAAGGTCAAGAGCCAGGTTCGCTAAATCGAATAGCAAACGGAGTAAAAGGGGCAATGCTTTGTCCCTTTTTTACTTTATATAGAAATAATACACTGTAAAAACAGAAATTGGTGAAAGCTGCATGGAAAAAAACATCAAAACCGCGTCTAAAGGCGTCCGCTCCATGTATGAGTGGCTGGAGGAGATTGTCTTTGCGCTTGTGGCCGTCATCCTTGTGTTCACGTTCCTGTTCCGTGTTGTTACCGTCACGGGCAAGTCGATGCTGCCGAATTTTGTAGAGGGCGAAAAGGTCGTTGTCACGAACCTCGGGCACGACATAGAGCAGGGCACCGTGGTCGTTGTCACGAACGTTTTGGAGGAACCCATCATCAAGCGCGTCATCGCAACGGAGGGGCAGACGGTCAATATCGATTACGATACCGGCACCGTGTATATCGACGGCGAAGCGCTGAACGAAACGCAGTTCGGCATTGAAAACGGCATCACGTTCCATCCGTATGACGGGTATGAAGCGCTCGTGTTCCCGCAGACCGTGCCGAAGGGCTGCGTGTTCGTTTTGGGCGATAACCGCACCGTATCAAGGGACAGCCGTTATGCGGAGATCGGCATGATCGACACGCGCCATATCATGGGCGAAGCCGTGTTCACGCTTTACCCGTTCGATCGCTTCGGTTTTGTAAAAACGAATGAGAACAACTAAGAAAACAAGATACCCAGAGAGGATACAGTATGAGTGAAGTACAATCGGTACAGTGGTTTCCGGGTCACATGGCGAAAACGCGCCGCGCCATCCAAAGCAGCCTAAAGCTTGTGGATATTGTCGCGGAGCTTATCGATGCCCGCATCCCCGTCAGCAGCCGCAACCCGGTGCTGAAAAGCATCATCGGCAATAAGCCCAAAATCGTGCTGCTGAATAAATCCGATATGGCAGATCCCGCCCGCACGGCGGAGTGGGTGGATTATTTTAAACAGCATAAAACTGTCGCCATCCCGATCGACTGCAAGACCGGCAAGGGCCTAAACCGCCTGCTGCCGGAGATCAAAAACATCCTGCGTGAGCAGATTGCTGCGTGGGAACGCAAGGGCATGGTGGGCAGACCCATCCGCATCATGGTCGTCGGTGTGCCGAATGTCGGCAAATCGTCGCTCATCAACCGCCTTTGTAAGGGCGGCAACGCAGGCAAAGCTGCCGTGCAGGATAAACCGGGCGTGACGCGCCGCAACCAGTGGTTCACGATTGGCAAGGGGCTTGAGCTGCTCGATACCCCGGGCGTGCTGTGGCCGAAGTTTGAAGATCCGGTCGTCGGCGAACATTTGGCGTTCACCGGTGCCGTGCGCGACGAAATTCTCGACATTGAGGGACTTTCTTACCGCCTGTTGGAGCTTTTGCAGGACTTATATCCCGAAGCCGTCAACACGCGTTATAAAACGGATATTCGTCCCGAAGAAGAACTTAAGGGCCACGAAATTCTGGAGCGCATCGGCAGAAAGCGCGGTATGCTCATTTCCGGCGGCGAAATCGATACCGAGCGCGCAGCCGTGAACGTGTTGGACGAATACCGCGGCGGCAAGCTCGGGCGCATCACATTAGAGCCCGTCGGCCGCCCGTTAAAGTAATATCGGAAAGGAAAATTCCATGGATTATTCCTTTGAACATGAAGCCTATTTAAAAGGCTATACCGCCGTCTGCGGTATCGATGAAGCCGGCCGCGGTCCGCTTGCCGGCCCCGTTTACGCAGCTGCCGTGTGGCTTCCGGAGGGGCTTGTCATCGACGGCCTCAATGATTCCAAAAAGCTGAGCGAAAAAAAGCGTGAGGCGCTCTTTGACGTCATTAAAGAAAATGCCGTCGCTTACGGTATCGGCTTTGCGGACGAAAAAGAGATCGATGAGATTAACATTTTACAGGCGACATATCTCGCCATGCGCCGTGCGTATGACAATATGCAGAAAGCGTGCGATTATGTGCTCATCGACGGCAACCGTATGCCGCCCATGCCCGTGCCGGGCGAGACCATCGTCAAGGGCGATGCAAAAAGCCCCAGCATCGCGGCAGCATCAATCTTGGCGAAAGTCAGCCGAGACCGCGTGATGCTGGAATACGCAAAGCAATACCCCGGATATCATTTCGAGAAGCACAAGGGCTACGGCACCAAAGTGCATGTGGAAGCACTGCACGAATTCGGCCCGTGCCCCATCCACCGCAAGACGTTTTTAAAGAAAATTCTGGGCTGAGGAGGTGCGCGCATGCCAAACACCGGTTCCGGCCGCCTCGGCGAGCAGCTGACGGCGGAATATCTGGAAGAAAAAGGCTACGAGATCGTGGAGCGCAACTTCAAGTGCCGTTTCGGCGAGATCGATGTCATCGCGCAGAATGACCGTTACCTTGCGTTTGTGGAGGTGAAGACCCGCAGCGCAGACGGCCTCAGCCATCCGTTTGAAGCCATTACGCTCTCTAAGCGCGCGAAGGTCATCAAAACGGCACAGTATTATCTCATCAACCACGAAACGAATTTGCAGCCGCGCTTTGACGCCGCTGCCGTGTTTACCGAAAACGGAGCGTTAGTCAAGATTGAATATCTCGAAAACGCTTTTTATTAAAATCAAATTCGCTTTCAAAGGCGAAAAATGACGAAAGGGTGCTTTTCATGCGCTATTTTGACCTGCACTGTGACACGCTTGTAGCGTGCCTTGACCAAAACAAATCTTTGATCGACAATGACCTGCACGTCAGCGTAAAGAAGGGTGACCGCTTTGCGCCGTATGTGCAGTGCGCCGCCGTGTGGCTGCCCGATTCGGTGCGCGGCGCTGCGGCTTTGCAGTATTTTGATCGCCACGCGGCCTATTTCCGCAAAGTGGCCGAGACGGGCGCGTTCACCGTGCTCGAAACCGGGGAAGACCTCGAAAAGCTCGGCGACAAGCAGGGCACGGCGTTTATTTTGACCGTAGAGGGCGGCTCTGCCGTTGCCGGCGATCTCAAGAATATTCACCACCTGCGCGAAAACGGCGTGCGTGTTATGACGCTCACATGGAACGGCAGCAATGAGATCGGCAGCGGCGTCATGTCCGGCGATAAATTTGGCCTTACGCCGTTCGGCAAGCTCGCCGTGAAGGAAATGGAAAAAGAGGGCATCGTTATTGACGTTTCTCACGCTTCCGAAGCACTCTTTTACGACGTGGCCGAAAACACCGAGCGCCCGTTCATCGCGACGCACTCGAACTCCAAGGTGCTCTGCAAGCACCCGAGAAACCTCACGGACGACCAGTTCCGCATCATCTGCAACCGCGGCGGCCTTGTGGGTCTCAACTATTTCAAAGCATTCTTGAACGATGACCCGGCAAAGGCGGACGTTGAGGACCTGTTCGCGCACGCAGAGCACTTTTTGTCCCTCGGCGGCGCGGACGTCATCGCCATGGGCAGCGATTTTGACGGATCCGACATGCCGCATGGCATTACGGGTCTCGAATCCGTAGAGGACATTGCAAACGTTTTCCTGCGTCATAATCTGCCGGAAGCGCTTGTGGATAAAATTTTCTTTGAAAATGCGGCGTCTTTCTTCAAACGCTTTGACAGGAACGCCTGAATACAGTATAATACGACTGACTTGATTTAGGAGGCGGATGCCATGAATTACAACAGCACACGAAACGCCGCGCTTCAGGTGACGGCGGCGCAGGCCATCGCACAGGGGATCTCCGAGGAGGGGGGCCTTTTTGTTCCGCAGAGCTTCCCGAAAGCGGACTTAAACGACATGCTCGGGCTCGACTATATCGGCCGTGCCGAGTACGTGCTCTCGCGCTTTCTGACGGATTTCACCTCGGAGGAGATTAAAGCGTGCGCCGAAAGCGCTTACGGCGGCGGTAAGTTTGACGATAACACCCCCGCGCCGGTCGTGTCTCTCGATGAACACGGCGAAAATAAACATATTTTAGAGCTGTGGCACGGCCCAACCTGCGCGTTTAAAGACATGGCGCTGCAAATTCTGCCGCACCTTTTGACCCGCTCGCTTAAAAAGACGGCGGATGGAAAAACGGCGGTCATACTGGTCGCAACATCCGGTGATACCGGCAAGGCGGCGCTCGAGGGATTTAAGGACGTCGCGGGCACGGAGATGATCGTGTTCTACCCCGAAAACGGCGTCAGCCCCATGCAGAAGCGCCAGATGAACACGCAGGAGGGCGAAAACGTCTGCGTGTGCGCTATCCACGGCAACTTTGACGACGCACAGACCGGTGTGAAGAAAATTTTCACCGATCCCGCGCTCAAAGCCGAGCTTGCGCAGCACAACAAGATGTTCTCCAGTGCGAACTCTATCAATTGGGGTCGCTTGCTGCCGCAGATCGTCTACTATTTCTCCGCGTACCTTGACCTTGTGAATGCGAAGAAGATCAAGATGGGCGATGCAATCAACGTCGTCGTGCCCACGGGCAACTTCGGCAACATCCTCGCTTCCTACTATGCAAAGCGCATGGGTCTGCCGGTACACAAGTTTATCTGCGCGTCGAACAGCAACAACGTGCTGACGGATTTTATCCGCACCGGTACGTACGACAAAAAGCGCGCGTTTTATACCACCATTTCGCCGTCCATGGATATTCTGGTCTCCAGCAATCTGGAAAGACTGCTCTACCACTTGTGCGGCGAAGACACCGAAAAGCTCACGGGCTGGATGAACGCCCTGCAAAGCGGCGGCGCATACACCGTAGACGCCGCAACGGCCGATGCCGTACGCGCGCTGTTCTACGGCGGCTGCTGCGATGATAAGGAAACCGTTGAAGTCATCCGCAATACGTTTGAAAAAGACGGCTACCTGTGCGATACGCACACAGCGGTCGCGGTCGGCGTTTACGAGCAGTATTTGAAAGAGACCGGCGACAACACGCCCGCCGTCATTGCTTCCACTGCAAGCCCGTATAAATTCCCGGACAGCGTGCTCGACGCGTTCGATTGCGAAAAGCCTGCAGATCCGTTTGCGGAGGCCGAGCTGCTCGCGAAGCTTTCAAACACAAAGATCCCTGCGCCAATCACAGCGTTAAGGACGAAGCCCGTCCGCTTTGAAAACACCTGCGCCGCTGCCGATATGGCAGATTTTGTGCGCGAAACGGTCAGAGTGTAAAATGGCGCTGTACGCGATCGCCGATCTGCACCTTTCCCTTGGTACAGATAAGCCGATGGATGTGTTCCGCGGCTGGGAAAACTATGTGGAGCGGCTGGAGAAAAACTGGCGCGCCCTCGTTACCGAAGAGGATACCGTTGTCATCGCCGGGGATATTTCCTGGGGCATGCGGCTGGAAGAGACTGGAAAGGATTTCGCGTTCATCGAAAGTCTGCCGGGCAAAAAGCTATTGTTAAAAGGAAACCACGATTACTGGTGGTCCACGCGCAACAAGATCGAGACATTCTTTGCGCAAAAGGGCTTTAAAACGATGCAGCTCGTGTTCAATTCCGCCGAGCGTGTGGGGGACATTACGGTCTGCGGCACGCGCGGCTGGCTCTATAACGCCGAAACGGCAGAGGATAAAAAAATCGTCGCGCGCGAAAACGGGCGTCTCATCGCGTCCTTAAACGCCGCAAAAGCCCTCGGCGGTACACCCGTCGTGTTCCTGCATTACCCGCCGGCGTACGATACCGCACAGTGCCGGGAATTGCTGGATACGATGCAGGCGTACGGCGTAAAGGAGTGCTACTACGGGCACATTCACGGCGACCACGCCGCAAAAAAAGCGCCGCTTGGTGAATATGGGGGCATAAAAATGCACCTTGTCTCGTGTGATTATATCCGTTTCACCCCGAAATTGGTGCGAAAAGACGCAGAAATCGGCTGAATTTTTAACAAATTATAAAATATCAAAAAATTCAAAGGTTTGTCTGGAATATTCGGCACAGGTGTGCTATAATGTCAAAAGGTATCGCGCATTACGGGTATATCCGCCCGCGTGTTCCAAATAGAATTGTAATTTATTTTTGAGAGGATAGAAGGAAATGAACTTAAAGGCAACCAACAAAACCGAAACCAACAAGTATGAGCTGGAGGTCGAAATCTCCGCTGAAGATTTCAACAAAGCACTCTCTGAGGTCGCAAAGACCGAGGGCAAGAAGATGTCTGTTCCGGGCTTCCGCAAGGGTCATGCTCCGAGATCTGTCATCGAGAAGATGTACGGCGAAAACGTGTTCTTTGAAGCTGCTGTGGACAAGCTCTATCGCCCGGCTATGCAGGACGCTATCGAAGCTTCCGGTCTGGAAGTCATCGCGGTTTCCAATGCGGACGTTACCTCCGTTTCCCGCGAGAACGGCATCGAGCTGAAGCTCACCGTTGTTGTGAAGCCGGTGATTACCGTTGAAGGCTACAAGGGCATCGAGGCTACGAAGAAGAATGTCGAAGTTACGGATGAGGACGTCAGCGCAGAGCTCGTAAAGGTTCAGGACAGAAACTCCAGAATGGTCGACGTCGATAACAGAGGTGCGCTTACGGGCGATACCGCAGTCATCGATTTCGAGGGCTTCTGCGACGGCAAGGCTTTCGAGGGCGGCAAGGCGGAAGGCTTCGAACTTTCCCTCGGCTCCGGCCAGTTTATCCCGGGCTTTGAAGATCAGATCGTCGGCCATGAAGTCGGCGACGAGTTCGAGATCAGCGTGAAGTTCCCGGAGGACTATCAGGCAGAAGAGCTCAAGGGCAAGGACGCGACTTTCAAGATCAAGCTGCACCAGATCAAGCGCAAGGAGCTCCCGACCCTCGACGATGAGTTCGCAAAGGACGTAAGCGAGTTCGATACGCTCGACGAGTACAAGAACAGCCTCCGCGAGAAGCTGCAGAGCGACCGCGAGAAGCAGGAAGAGATGAACGTTGAGAACCAGATCTTTGATGCACTCATCGAGAAGGTACAGGGCGAGATTCCGGAAGAGATGTACGAGCAGGAAGTTGAGGAGAGCATCAACAACTTCGCATACCGCCTCCAGTCTCAGGGGCTGAACCTCGAGACCTATCTCAAGTACACCGGCATGGACGTCAACGCCATCAAGGAGCAGTTCAGACCGCAGTCCGAAAAGCAGCTTAAGCTGAGACTCGCACTTGAGAAGATTGCTGAGCTTGAGAACCTCGAAGTTTCCGATGAGGCTGTTGAGGAAGAGTACGAGAAACTCGCAAAGCAGTACAATATGGAAGTTGCGCAGATCAAGAACCTCGTTGCAGAGACGCAGATCAGAGCAGACCTCAAAAACCAGAAGGCGATCGACTTTGTTAAGGAAAACGCTTCCGTAAAGGCAGAAAAGCCGGCAAAGAAGACCACCAGAAGAAAGAGCACCAAGAAGGCAGCGGAAGAAAAAACCGAGGAAACAGCTGAAGCTAAGACCGAGGAATAATTTACCGCCTTTACGGTTAGTATTATAGTAACAGCATATCATATATCGCTTCTTTCGCCCGCTGTCCCTGCATCGGACAGCGGGCGAAGCAAAAGAAGCGCGAAAGGAGTTTGTACGATGAGTTTGGTACCTTATGTTGTGGAGCAGACGAGCAGAGGAGAGCGTTCCTACGATATTTTCTCCCGTCTTCTCAACGATAGAATCATCATGCTGAACGACGAGGTGAACAACACCACGGCAAGCCTTGTCGTAGCACAGCTTCTGTATCTCGAGGGTCAGGACCCCGATAAGGACATCAGCCTGTATATCAACAGCCCCGGCGGTGTCATCACGGCCGGCATGGCGATTTATGATACCATGCAGTACATTAAGTGCGATGTTTCCACCATCTGCATGGGCATGGCAGCTTCCATGGGTGCGTTCCTGCTGGCTGCCGGCGCAAAGGGCAAGCGCTATGCGCTGCCGAACGCCGAGATTATGATTCATCAGCCGTCCGGCGGTGCGCAGGGTCAGGCTACGGATATCCAGATTCAGGCAGAGCGTATTCTTCAGACGAAGAAGAGCCTCAACACCATCCTCGCAGAGCGTACGGGTCAGCCGTACGAAGTCATCTGCAAGGATACGGAGCGCGATAACTTCATGACCGCACAGCAGGCCATGGAGTACGGTCTTATTGATAAGGTCATCGCAACGAAATCGAAATAACGAAAGGGCGTGTTTTCATGCCGAATAATTTCGGAAATGATAACGAAGTGCGCTGCTCCTTCTGCGGGAAGCCGCAGTCGCAGGCAAAGCGCCTGATCTCCGGCAACGGCGTGTATATCTGTGACGAATGCGTAGAGCTCTGCATGGACATCATCGCGGATGAAGATTCTCTCCACCGCGGCCGCCCGCAGCCGAAAAACGAGCCGCGCGCCGAAATGGTGCTGCCGAAGCCGCAGGAGATCAAAAAGCAGCTCGATGAATACGTCATCGGGCAGGACGAAGCCAAAATGACGCTCGCGGTGGCGGTCTATAACCACTATAAGCGCATTTTCTTCAGCGGTGAAGACGGCGGCGTGGAGATTGCAAAGAGCAACGTGCTGCTGCTTGGTCCCACCGGCGTCGGCAAGACCTATCTTGCGCAGACGCTTGCAAAGCTTTTGGATGTTCCGTTCGCCATTGCGGACGCAACGACTCTGACGGAAGCCGGCTATGTCGGCGAAGACGTCGAAAACATCCTGCTGCGTCTCATTCAGGCAGCAGATTACGACATTGAGCGTGCCGAGCACGGCATCATCTATGTTGATGAGATCGATAAGATCTCCAGAAAGTCCGAAAACCCGTCCATCACGCGTGACGTCAGCGGTGAGGGCGTGCAGCAGGCACTGCTCAAAATTCTGGAGGGCACCATTGCCGGCGTCCCGCCAAAGGGCGGCAGAAAGCACCCGCAGCAGGAGGTCATCAACATCGATACCTCGAACATCCTCTTCATCTGCGGCGGTGCGTTCGACGGCCTTAAAAGCGTCATTCAGCGCCGCACCGAAGCGCAGACGCTGGGCTTTAACTCGGTCATCAAGAGCAAAGACGAGCTTGATAACACGGAGTGGATGAAAGAAGTTACCCCGCACGACCTCGTCAAGTTCGGCCTCATCCCGGAGCTTGTCGGTCGTCTGCCGGTCATCACCGCGCTGAGCGACCTCGACAAAGCCGCACTTGTGCGCATCCTCACAGAGCCGAAAAACTGCCTTGTCAGCCAGTATAAGAAGCTCTTTGACCTTGATAAGGTCGATTTGGAGTTCACACCCGAAGCGCTTGACGCCATTGCGGAAAAGACCATTGCCCGCAAGACCGGCGCCCGTGGCCTGCGTTCCATTATGGAAGATACGCTGAAGAACCTGATGTTTGAGGTCCCGAGCGATTATACGATCGAAAAGATCACCGTTACCAAGGATTCGGTAGAGAACGGCGCTGCGCCTGAAATCGTGCACAATCCCGACCGCGTCCCGGTAAAGATCAAAATGACACAACCCAAACGGCGCGCTCGCAAGGATTCGGCATCATAGTGATCATCATACAGGCTGTGCAGCGATCCCTGCTGCGCAGCCTTGTCTGATTTATAAGGATTTGATAATTTTATGAAAGAAACCATACTTGAGGAAGAGAGAGTTCTGCCGGTACTCGCCGTACGCGGACTCGTCGTGTTCCCCGGCATGATCGTGCAGTTTGATATCGGCAGAAAAAAATCCGTTCTGGCCGCCAAAGCGGCGCTGGATACGGATAGCCGCGAGCTGTTCATCGTCACGCAGACTGACCTTTCGGAAAGCGAACCCATGGCGGAAGACCTCTATAAAATCGGTGTCATCGCCCGCATCAAACAGGTGGTACACACCGCAGATAACGGCATCAAGCTGCATGTGGAAGGCATCGAGCGCGCGGAGATTATGTCCGTTGTGCAAAACGAGCCGTACCTCACGGGCAGCGTGTGCGTGTGCAAGCCGATCGCCGCACGCCACACCGCAAGAACGGAGGCGCTCAGCCGCATTGCACAGGAGAGATTTGAAGAGTACATCCGCTGGTTCCGTCAGGTGCCGCCGGATATTCTGCTCGGCGTTATGCAGCAGAAGGACTGCGGTGATTTGGCCGACTTTATCGCAGCGAACATTTCGCTCGATTTCGAGCAAAAGCAGTGCATTCTCGACGAGCTCCACCCGGAAAAGCGCATTGCAAAACTCAATGATATTTTGAGCGATGAAATCAAAGTCTTATCGCTCGAACGTGAGATTTCGCAAAAGGCGCAGGAGCAAATGGATGAAAATCAGCGCGTTTACATGCTGCGCGAGCAGATGCGCGCCATTGCAAGCGAGCTTGGCGAAGAGGATAACCCGCAGGAGGAATCCGACGAATTCCGCCAGAAAATAGAAAAATTGAACCTGCCGCAGGTCGCGCGCGAAAAACTCTTAAAAGAGTGCGATCGCCTCGCCAAAATGCCATACGGCTCGCATGAGGGCTCCGTCATGCGCGTGTACCTCGAAACGTGCCTTGAACTGCCGTGGAACACGAGCTCCAAGGAGCGCTTGGACCTCGACCGCGCGGAGAAAATTCTCAATCGCGACCATTACGGCATGGAAAAGGTTAAAGCAAGATTTTTGGAGACGCTCGCCGTGCGCAAGCTCTCTGACCAGGCGACGGGGCAGATCATTTGCCTTGTCGGCCCGCCGGGCGTTGGCAAAACGTCCATTGCGCGCTCCATCGCGGAGGCGACCGGCCGCAAGTACGTGCGTGTTTCCCTCGGCGGCGTGCGCGACGAAGCGGACATCATGGGCCACCGCCGCACCTACGTCGGCTCCATGCCGGGCCGCATCATGGCGGCTGTGAAGCAGGCGGGCACGAATAACCCCCTCATCCTGCTCGATGAGATCGATAAGCTCGGTCAGAGCTTTAAGGGCGATCCGTCCGCGTCGCTGCTTGAGGTGCTCGATCCCGAACAGAACAGCGCGTTTCAGGACCATTACATCGACCTGCCGTTCGACCTCAGCCACGTGCTGTTTGTCACTACGGCAAACGACGCTTCCGCCATTCCGGGCCCGCTCTACGACCGCATGGACGTCATTACGCTCGGCAGCTACACGGCGGAGGAAAAGTTCCACATTGCCTCGAAATATTTGGTGCCCAAGCAGCTGAAAAAGCACGGAATCAAGGCGGCGCAGCTGCGCTTCACACCGAAGGCACTGCACGCAATCATCGAAGACTACACCCGCGAAGCCGGCGTGCGCACATTGGAGCGCACCATCGGCACCATTTGCCGCAAAGTCGCGCGCCGCATCGTCACGGAGGAAGATTTCAAGTCTTATTCCGTGAAGCCCGCCGACCTTGAAGGCCTGCTCGGCCCGGCAAAGTTTGCGAAGGATAAAGAAGAGCGCCGCGACGAGATCGGCCTTGTGAACGGTCTTGCGTGGACAAGCGTCGGCGGCGAGCTGCTGCCCATCGAAGTTGCCGTGATGAACGGCACGGGCAAAATTCAGCTCACCGGCTCGCTCGGCGATGTGATGAAGGAATCCGCCACAACGGCGATCACCTGCATTCGCACCCGCGCGGAAACGCTCGGCATCAGCCCGGATTTCTACGCGAAAAAGGATATCCACATCCACGCGCCGGAGGGCGCCGTACCGAAGGACGGTCCGTCTGCCGGTATCGCCATGGCAACCGCCGTCACGTCCGCGCTGTGCGAAGAGCCCATCGCGCACGACATCGCCATGACGGGTGAGATCACGCTGCAGGGGCGTGTGCTGCCCATCGGCGGCCTGCGCGAAAAATCCATGGCGGCGTATAAAAACGGCATGAAGACCGTCATCATCCCGCACGGGAACATCGCGGATCTCGCCGAAGTCGATCAGGTCGTCAAGGATAACGTGCGGTTTGTGCCGGTGCGCCGTATCGATGAGGTGCTGCCCATTGCTATGCCCGGGCTTTTAAACAGAGAAACCAAGCCGAATACGCCTTGCCCGGAGCCCGCGCACGGCGTACAGACACTCAGACAGTAAGGGGAACACCGTGAATTTTCAGTCAGTAGAATTTGAAGCTGCCGCCGGCCGTGCGGATCAGCTCAAAAAGTCGGACTTGCCGGAGATCGTTTTTTCCGGTAAATCCAATGTGGGCAAATCCTCGCTCATCAATAAGCTCGTCAACCGCAAGGCGCTTGCACGCGTCAGCGCCACGCCCGGCAAAACGGCGACCATCAACTTTTTCCGTCTGCCGGAGTGCCGCTTTGTAGACCTGCCGGGCTACGGCTACGCCAAGGTTTCACAAAGCGAAAAGCAGCGCTGGGCAAAGCTGATGCAGGGATATTTTGATGCAGAGCGCAACGTGGCGCTCGTCATCCAAATTCTCGATATGCGCCATGAGCCGACTGCGGACGATTTCGATATGATTAACTTCCTTATCGAGCGTGACCTGCCGTTCCTCGTCGTCTGTACGAAAAGCGATAAGCTGAACAAAACGCAGTTCAACGCGCAGAACGCGTATTTTGAGGACCTGTTCCGTGAGCATGAAATCCCGTTCATCCCGTATTCCTCCCAGACCGGTTTCGGTTTGGAGACGCTGAAACAGCACATCGAAGCTGCCGTTTTGGGTAACTGAGCAGCTGCGAAGTATAGATCCACCACTTTTTGAAGGGAATGAAAATATGTTTGTATCCGATTGTTACAATGTCAATGAAAAAGGCCACCTGACGATCAGCGGCTGCGACACCGTGGAGCTTGCCGAAAAGTACGGCACCGCGCTGTATGTGATGAGCGAAGATGAGATCCGCAGCGTTTGCCGCCGCTATAAGTCTTCGTTTGAGCGCCACTATAACGGAAAAGGCACCGCGCTGTATGCCAGTAAGGCGTTCTGCTGCAAAGAGATTTGCCGTATCGTGACCGAAGAAGGCTTAGACCTCGACGTCGTCTCCGGCGGCGAGCTGTATACCGCCCTTGCAGCGGGTGTGGATGCAAAACACATTCATTTCCATGGCAACAATAAAACAATGCAGGAACTCCGCTATGCGCTTGAAAGCGGCGTAGGCGACATTGTTGTTGATAACTTAAACGAGCTGCACCGCATTGAAAAGCTCTCTGCGGAAAAAGGCGTCGTTACGTCCATTTCCATGCGCATCAAGCCCGGCATTGACGCCCACACGCATGAGTTTATCCGCACGGGTCAGATCGATTCCAAGTTCGGCTTTGCACTTGAAAACGGCGAGGCGTTTGAAGCCGTAAAGGAAGCCGTCGCGTGCGAAAATGTAGAGCTCATCGGTCTGCACTGCCACATCGGCTCGCAGATTTTCGACAAAGCCCCGTTCGTGCTGGCGGCGCAGGTCATGCTGAAGTTCTATAACAAGATCCATACAGAGCTCGGCAAAACGCTGACACACCTCAACCTCGGCGGCGGCTTCGGCGTAAAGTACAAGGAAGCCGATGCAGCCGTGCCGTATGAAGATTACATGAGCGACGTTTCCGAAGCCGTGCATGCTGCCTGCAAGGAGTACGGTATTCAGGTGCCGTATATTTACATTGAGCCGGGACGCTCCATCGTGTGCGAGGCCGGCCTCACGCTGTACACCGTCGGCGATATCAAGACCATCCCGAATGTGCGTACATATGTGGCTATTGACGGCGGCATGTATGAAAACCCGCGTTACGCGCTCTATCAGTCGGATTACACTTGCCTCATCGCAAATAAGGCGAACGAACCCGCAGACTTTACGGCGACCATTGCCGGCAAGTGCTGCGAAAGCGGCGACCTCATTCAGGAGAACACGCTCATTCAAAAGCCCGAGGTCGGCGATATTCTGGCAGTGCTCTCCACCGGCGCGTACAACTACTCCATGGCATCGAATTACAACCGCAACACGCGTCCTCCGGTCGTCATGGTTCGCGGCGGAGAATCCCGTGTGATCATCAAAGGGGAGACCTATGAAGACCTCGTGCGCAACGATGTGTGATTTCACGCACTGCTGTGCAAAAATTTCTTGATTTCGGTGTTTACTTTTGTGCTTTTGTATGTTAAAATAAAAAAGTAAAGAACCTCGTTGACGAAAAGACGGCGCATTTGGTGCTTTATGGCATAAATGCGCCGTTTTCGGATGCAAATTCATAGAGAAAGGAACACAGAAACAATGAATACCAAACTGCATGATGAAAACGTTGATTTCCTTTTTGATGCTATTCTCACGCTGAAAAACCGCGAGGAATGCTATAAATTTTTTGAAGATCTCTGCACCGTGCCGGAGCTGAAAGCCATGTCGCAACGCATTGCGGTTGCCAAAATGCTCAGCGAGCGCCACGTGTACAGCGACATCGTCGATAAGACCGGTGCTTCCACTGCGACCATCAGCCGTGTCAATCGCTCTTTGAATTACGGCAGCGACGGCTACACGCTGATTTTTGAGCGCCTGTTGACCGGCGGCGGAAAAGAGGACTAATGGTCGGCTACGACGTTTTTGCGCGCTATTACGATGCGTTGACCGCGAACGTGGATTATAAGGGCCGCGCGGCGTATTTAAAGAAGCTGCTCGAGCATCTCCACCATGAACCGGGCATCGTCTTAGACCTTGCCTGCGGTACCGGCAGCCTTACGCTGGAGCTTTATAAGCTCGGCATGGATGTGTACGGCGTGGACGGCTCCATCGCCATGCTGTCCGAAGCGAAGGACAAGGCTTACGACATGGAAGCTGATGTGATGTTCCTTTGTCAGAAAATGCAGACGCTCGACCTGTTCGGCACGGTCAACACGGTGTTCTGTTCGCTGGACAGCATCAACCACCTCTCCGGCGAAGCGCAGGTGCAGGCGGCATTTGACCGCGTGGCGTTTTTCATGGATAACGACAGCTGGTTTATTTTCGACGTAAACACGCTCTATAAGCACGAAAAGGTGCTGGGCAACAACACCTATATTTACGACCTTGCGGATATTTACTGCGCATGGCAGAACCGTTATAATCCGCAGGATCACAGTGTGGCGATCTCTCTCGATTTCTTTGAGAAAGAGGGCAAGGTCTATACGCGCAGCAGCGAGCATTTCTTTGAGCACGCATACAGCGTGGAGAAGCTGACGGAAATGCTGAAAAAGTCCGGCTTTGATAGGGTGGAGGTCTTCGGTGACCTCTCTTTCGACGCGCCGAAGCCGGATGAGCAGCGCATTATTTTCGCCGCACACATCACAAACTCACAAAACGGCGTTTTTAAGGACGATATTGCTCCGTAAAACGCTCCGAAAGGAAGAATTTCATTGGATAGGATTATTCGCTGCATCACATCGGACGGTGCCCTTATGGCCTCCGCAATCGATTCAAGCGATACGGTATATACCGCACAGAGGCTGCACGGCCTCAGCGCCACGGCTTCCGCTGCGCTTGGCAGACTGCTTACCGCGGCGTCCGTCATGGGCGCTATGCAAAAGCAAGAGCATGCCACGCTCACGTTGCGCATAAACGGCGGCGGTCCCATCGGCACCGTCACGGCAATTTCCGACAGCCACGGCAATGTGCGCGGCTGTGTGGACGATCCGAACGTAGATGTGCCCCTGAAGCCGAACGGCAAGCTGGATGTCAGCGCCGCAGTCGGTACAGACGGCCGCCTTGGTGTCATCCGCAGCTACGGTACGGGCGAGCCGTATATGGGCCAAGTGGAGCTCGTCAGCGGCGAGATCGCCGAGGACATCACGAATTATTACGCCGTGAGTGAGCAGATCCCCACGGTGTGCGCACTCGGCGTGCTTGTAGACCCGAACACGAACGGCGTGCTGCTTGCAGGCGGGTTGCTTATTCAGGTGCTGCCCGGCGCACTGCCGCAGGACATTGAAAAGCTGGAAGCGAATATCGCAACGCTGGAGCCTGTCACCACCATGCTTGCAAAGGGCATGACCGTGGAGCAGATGGTCGACACGGCGCTCACGGGCTTTGAAGTCGAAAAGCTGGAGGAAATCCCCGTGCACTACGCCTGCACATGCAGCCGTGAGAAGTATTATAATGCCCTTGCGACCTTGGAGCCGGATGAAATCGATACGCTGCCGGCTGTGGACGGCAAGGTGGAAGCGGTGTGTCCGTACTGTTGCCGCAAGTATTACTTCACAAAAGAGGAGCTGCACGAGCTTGCCGAAAGCGTGCGCGAAAAGCGTAAAAATGTCTCGAAATAACTTTTTTGAAAAAGTTTCGGAAAAGGTATTGACTTTTTAATAATCATGTGGTAATATATACAACGTCGCTGGAAGACATAAGACTTCAAAAGAACCGCAAGTTCTGTTGAAAGATTTCTGAAAAGCGATGCTGTTTGGGGGTATAGCTCAGCTGGTTAGAGCACCTGCCTTACAAGCAGGGGGTCATAGGTTCGAGTCCTATTGTCCCCACCAAATGTGGCCCGGTAGTTCAGCTGGTTAGAACGCTAGCCTGTCACGCTAGAGGTCGACGGTTCGAGCCCGTTCCGGGTCGCCACATTTGCCTCTGTAGCTCAGTTGGTAGAGCAGGGGACTGAAAATCCCCGTGTCATTGGTTCGATTCCGATCGGAGGCACCATATGCGGACGTAGCTCATCTGGTAGAGCGCCACCTTGCCAAGGTGGAGGTAGCGAGTTCGAGCCTCGTCGTCCGCTCCAAAAGAAAAAGACGCTGAAGATAAGGCGTCTTTTTCAAAATGGTGACATAGCCAAGTGGTAAGGCAAGGGTCTGCAAAACCCTGATTCCCCGGTTCAAATCCGGGTGTCACCTCCAGAAGATTTTATCTTAGTTATGCGCTCAACGGAAGTCCGTTGGGCGCGTTGACTAAGTAAATATATTGCGTTTATGCAATTTACCTTGACTTTGATCAAGAGGGTTTACTTACAGGAGGAGAACAATTCTGGTTCGGAATTGTTGCTCAATTTTTAAGCAGAACCGAGGTGAATTGTATTTTGAAAACGCGAAATAAACTTCCAAATGTATATGGCCATTGCCCTTCATTTCCGCGAATGAGTACTCGTGCTTCTAAGTATTCTTGTGCTTATTTCGACTTCAAAAATTCCACATGTAAATTTTTGTCAAAGGAAAGTCCAGAGGCATGTAAGTTTGGAAAGTGCAAATTGTATGCAATTAGAGCGTTAGATGATACTGAGTGGATTTTAGAAGATTAACTTTGCTCTAATGTATGTGCACAACCACTTCTAGCTGTGCACATCAATTAAAACAAAGAATATTTGTTTTAATATTTCTGGTTTTAGTGACCCGTTCTCAGACGCCGTTCCTGTACGTGCGGCACGATCAGGTTTGTCCGGTCGCGCTTATCCGCGTGATTCCCATTGTAGAGGCGTGCACATGCACACTGATTTGCGCCGGGTATTCTCGTCTGTGGGTTCATTCGATTGTCAAGGTACGGGCAAAATAAAAGAGAGCCTTCCGCAGATGTAACAGCAAAAGGCTCTTGAACACAGACTTATAATGTGTTATAATACATACGTATTAAACACAATATGAGTATAAGCTTCACGAGTTCCTTTAGATGTTGGCGCATCTGAACGGAATAAATCAAAAAATTGTCTGACAATTTTTTGATTTAGTGGGGCTTTATTCATTTTGCAATATATATTTTACTACTATAAGCCGTAAATTTCAAGTCTTTTTTTAAAATTCGGGAAAAATTTCTCGAATTTTTTTATTTTTCAGGTTTTTTTGATTTGAGAAAGACGCATAATTTCGGTTTCAAGGTGTTCCATATCCGGCGAAACGTACTTTTGCAGCGTGAAAACAACGTTTTTGTGCCCCAGAAGCATAGAGACGCTTTTCGGATCGGCGCCTTTTTCTATCAGCCGTGTAGCAAAGGTGTGCCGTAGCATATGTGGAGTAACATGACAAATACCGGCGGCCTTTGAAACGCGTGTACAGATATAGCGCAAATGATATGTGCTGAACGGTTTATTCCCGTTATCAGCCACGCTGAATATATAGTCATGCGGCTTGTTATACTCGGTATTACACCGGATCATGTAGAGTATAGCGGCGGCTTCGGGCAAAACAGGGAGAAGGCGGACACCGGCCTCGGTTTTGCTTTCAGGAATTTTGAGCGTGCGGTTTTGCGGATCGTATTGCCGCCATTGCATCAGGCGTAGCTCATCCCGGCGCAGACCGGTCAATAAATACATGCGCAGAATGTATTCATCTATCGGTTTTTTCAGTATGTGAAAACATCCTTCAAATGCGGCCTGTTCTCGCTGTGTAAGCGCTTTAACTTCTTTTTCTCGCGCGGCGGGAAGTGCTGCGTCTTTAACGGGATTATCGTCACAGTTATGTCCCTTTATTGCGGATTTGTATGCTTGATTCAGCATAACGCGGATATGGCGCAGCGTTGACTTTGCATACTTCTGCCGCATGGAGTCCAACCAGCCTTCAATCTGTAAAGCATTGAGCTCAACGAGAAGAATACCGGCGGCCTCCGGGTGATGGGTCAGCAGCCGCCGTCTGGCGTCCCGGTAAATGCTTATAGTGTTGGGCTTTCGCTTTGTGGGCGCGATTTCTTCGAGCCAAATGTCAAGCCATTCGCCGAGTGTGTAATCCCTTTTGTTTGTTTCGTACATGTTGCTACTTCCTTTATTAAAATTCCCCACATAGGGTGCTTGAATTCTAACAAAGGCGAAGATGAAAAGCAAAAAAAACCGGAAGTACTTCCGGTTTTTTAACAGCAAATCTGTTGACAAAGAAAGTTGTTTTGCATATAATAATAGTGGAGATATTGCATCTCCGCTTAGAGGGTGTATCTCAGCCCATAAGTGAGACATTTAATACGTGAGCTTCTCTTGGCTCTATATCAAGACATTTACAAGTGAGTGTTTCGCTACTCGGAATGCGAACGTAACCTAGCAGGGCGGGCTTTGTGTCCGCCCTATTTCTTTATCTTGGAGGGGAAATGGATAATATCAGATTTTACGAAATCAATGCAAAATATGTTGACTATCTTGCTCCGTATGCACCGCATTTATTTCATAATAGTAAAAAGGGACAAGCCAATCAGAGAAAGTATATCGGAATCGTTTTTCAGATAAACGACATGGAGTATTTTGCACCTTTGTCTTCTTTTAAACCAAAACACGAGAAAATGAAAGAGGGATTGGATTTTATCAAAATTCTCAGATATGCAGTGATAAATTTGAATAACATGTTCCCTGTACCGTACAGTGAACGTGTATATGTGAATTTTGAAACGATCAAAGATCCCAATTACAAATCATTACTTCTTGCTGAATATCGCTACATAAAGTCCGTGCAGAAAAAGATTCAGAAGAATGCTGCTGCGTTATATAAACACAAGCAGATCAATGGTGATTCAACCTTGTTAGCTCGGAGATGTAATGATTTTGCGTTGCTAGAAGATAAATGTAGAAGCTATAAAAGAAAATAAAAATCAAAAAAGCGGAAGTACTTCCGCTTTTTGCTTGACAAACGGAGAGAAAAAACCTATACTGGAAGCAGAAAAGGGGCACTTATAGTGTTACCTTGCCTGAGAAAATGAGCTGATTCCTTCACCCGGTCACAGCTCATTTTCTTTTTTTCTATCCGGAAAACTCCACCATGGGACTTCGTGCACGATCCATTGCTTTTCGGCGCAAAAGTCCCATTAGAGAATTACTCTTAGCTAATGGTAAACTTTTATTTTTTCTTTCCTTACTAATAAAACAACGGGGTATAGGAAAGAGCAGGTGCATAGATGATAAGGGTGCTGCAAAAAGGGAATACGCATAACGGCGCTTCAGGGCAGCTGTACGCTGTCTCTTGCGTTCGAGCACGAGTTTGTGCATCTGATAGAAAAAGAGCATAGTGCGGCTATGCTGGCGCTTTAAGCGTGCTACGCGCTCATGCAGGGAGAGGGCACGGAAACGGTTGATGCCCTGACGGTCATAGTCCGGTACAGCATCAATCAAGTTGCGTTCTTTGAGCTGCCGGATTGCGCGGCTGATTGTGAGGGCCGAGCAGTGGAATTTCTTGGCGAGCACACGACGGCTCAGAGACCAGGACTCCTTACCGCAGCGGTTTAAGAGCTCGACGTAGACCAAAAAAGCGGTATCACGGAGCTCGGAAATCAAATAACGCGGGAAGTGCAGCTTGAATCCCTCCATGCGCGGCTGAATATGAGAGGTAATCTGCTGCCCGCCGCGAGTACGGTGCTTGACAGAAACGAGCTCTTTTTCGATAAGTGTGCGCAGAGCGCGGGTATATGTAGTGAGGTTGATGTCAAGCTTTGCGCAGGTCGTTTTGCGCTTCAGATCGAAAACACCGGTACGGTAATCGACATGAAGCTGCATGAATGCAAACAGGCGGGCTTCGGTGGTTGTGAGATCAGAATCGACAACAAGTGTCGTAATGTACGTGCCGAAGCCGGTTTTCTTTTGCTTTGCCATACTGGCGTCTCCTTTCTGAGTTTTGATTTTGATAAAAGAAAAACCGGAAGTACTTCCGGTTTTTGAGCTAAATCTGCGGCAAATTAAGGCTTACGAGGAAAGCTTGCCTCATCCGATGCGTAGGGCTTTTGTTTTAAGTACTTTCTTTCGTTGGTTCAGCGTCAATTTCTTCTAGACTTGTATCATCTGTGACTGTGGGGCTTACTGAAGATAGCTGCAAGCTTAGAGGAAGACCGTTTTCACGAACAATCTGGCTGTAAAACATTCGAATGGCGCTTGTTGGAGAAATGCCGAGCTGTGTGAGAATGCTTTCGGCTTTTTCTTTCACTTCAGTATCGATACGAACATAAAGTGCAGAGGTGTTTGCCATTTAAATCACACTCCTTATTAAAGTATTATATTATTCTATTTGAGGAAAAAGCAAGCTTTATAGGGCAAATGATATATTTAAAGATAAAAAACCGGAAGTACTTCCGGTTTTTCAGCATTGCTATAGCTTATTCAATTCATCGTGCAGTTGTTTTATTTGTTCAGAGGGATTTTTGTACGCTTTGAGTGTCAGAAGATGGAGTTCTTTAAGTATTTTATTGTAATTCCTTTTCGCATTTCGACACTCAAGCTCTTGTTCAATCCGTGTATGACTTATCTCTTTGCTATAATTATAAAGCTCATCTTTTACTTTACCTGATGTTTGAATGTCTTCAAGAAGAATGCTGTTTCGTAAATTAAAAATTCCTTCTTTGGCTTTGGAAGCTTTATCGCGTTCGTTTTTTACACGGTTAGTAATTCTGTCTATGTCGCTTATTTTATCATTAGCGTTCCATTTTTTAATTATCAATTTTGCAAAAATATAGATAGTCAATAAAGCGAAGCAAAGCCACATAATAGTAGGAGTGTGTGGCCGAAGAGCAATGCTTACTTTTTTTAATATGTCCTGTCCAATATCGGTTTTCACAACATAAGTAGCTCCATTTACCACACCTAATAACAGCATAGTAAGGCACAAAGAAAAAATCGATAGTATTTTCAATACACGGATATACTTGGGAGGCTCTTTGCTTTGTTGAGATTTTTCTTTTTTTGTCATATTATATGCTTAATCCTCCAAAATGATGCCCTTGTATTTCTTTGAGTTCTTGTTTTTGAGCCACTTCTAAATCATGTTGCTCTATATCTCTCATAGCCTTTTCGAGCTCTTGCCGATGATGAGCGATTTGTTCATTTTCCATTTTAATGTGATTAATGGCTGATGTAATTTCTTCTATCAGTTTGGATTCTTGTTCTGGTTCTAATGAAGTAGTAGCATATTTTAATAAAGTCTGAATTTGCTCGGACAATAAACCGTTGATAATCATTAGGTCATGTGTGTTTTTAAGAACGGCGTTTGCCTCATTGTATAGTGATTGTGAACATCTGGACAAGGACTGTATAGTTTTTTGATGTTCAAGTTCAATTTCGCGAATTGTACTTTTACAATCTTCTACAAGCGTTTGGTTTTGAGAAGAGAACTCTTTGATTTCTTCTTCGAGTTCCTCTAATTTCCGATTGTATTCTTCTTTTTTTTCAAAAGATTGAATCAATTCGTTAAGCACAGCTATTATCCCTCCGATAAAAATTATAGGTGTCAGAACTCCAATTAAGAATTGAATAATTATCTCAAACATTTGTACCACTCCATTATTACATGAATATCAGTATATTTCAACTTTTTTGAAAAAAGATTTAAAAACCGGAAGTACTTCCGGTTTTTAATAGTCTGCGGTGCTGCCCACGGACTCTGACGAATTAGCAGACTCTCGCTTTTCCTGTACGGTCTGTCGCCATTTTTCTTCTTTTATAGTTCGTATAACATCATCCAACTTGGCGTAGGCGGTGGGAACATACTCTCGTGTTTCTGAGATATAAGGAGCTTCTAGGCGAATGCCCCATTTATCGTAGCGCGGCATATTGGCGATAAACGGGTGACTGCCTCGCCGGTTGACGACCCATTTGCCAAAGGGCAGGAGCTGCAATTCGTCTGGTGTCATCAATGGCCGTGCAATCATGTTGACGCTGCGGCTGCTATTTGATCCACTACCAAAAAGGCTGCGGCCTTCCCGGTTGTTGGTTGAAACGGAACCGGCAGCGACCGTCTGATTTCCAAGCAGCTTGCTGAAGGTAACGGCGGTATCGGACATGGGAGAAAAGCCACCGAAAATAACGGTCTGGCAGCAGTCTCGAATAATAGTTTCGCCGTCTGCACCGTAGGTCTGTCTGAGCTGTGCCGGTGACTGGATGCAGGGCACGATAATAATGTTACGGGATCGCGAAGCGCCGAACATGCCGAGAATGTTGCCCATATAAGGAAAAATGCCGAATTCATCGGCGAAGATATAAAGGCGGCGTGTAAGCTTATTTTCTTTTGTGCGTTCATCTGCATAGACGATGGCTTCATTGATGATCTGGCTAAGAAAAAGGGAGACCAATACGTGTTTTGTGGCATCTTCTTCCGGGAATGTGATGAATACGGCAACTTTTTTCTGGTAGATGTCTGCGACTGTGATTTTGGAATTCTTGCAGAGAATGTTTTCTGACTCTGAGTCGATGAAGGCAAGCAGGCGGGACATGGAGGTTGTGATAACAGATAAATACTGCATACCCTCGCTGCCCGGTACGGAGCCTGCAAACCAACGGATTTTATCATCTTCAGGTAGAAGACTGAGAATTTCATTCAGCTTTGTTTGCTTGACTTTCCTTTGGCTATCGGTCTCATCATTTGCGGATTTAACGGTTTGGACGAATTCGAGAAGTATTTTAAATACGGAAACGATATGACGTTCTTCCGGCTTGCAGTATTGCGCAACAAGCAGGATTATGGAGGTGATCAAGCCTTCAGAGGAATCGTAGAAATACGAGTTCTGACCGCCGCCGTCAAAGCCCTTTGTGTGGACAATAGAGTTTGCAAGAGCTTTTGCGTAGCGCTCGGCGCGGCTGTGGTAGTCTACACGTTTAGGGTCATCGCGCCACATATCTATGTAGAGATTGATGAGCTGCATGTAATTATAGCTGTCGCTTTTCATCGGTGTGCGGAAGTTGATATTCAAACAGGTATAGCCGTATTGTTCGCAGAGCTTGCCGTATAAACGGAGCAGGTCACCTTTGCTATCCGTTGAGATAAAGGAAGTACCGCAAGCGAGCGCGTATTCGATATTCGGAATCATAAAGGTGGTGGTTTTACCGCCGCCGGTTCCGGCAACCATGAGAGTGTGGCTGTCTGAAGGATCGATGGTTGCGAGAATTTGTTTTTTGTTCTGTTTCAAATTAACGACGATGCCTGCGGTAGTCGGGCGGCTTTCTTTGTTGTATCTCCACGCTTCCGGCTCGTAAGGAACTTGGATAGTCGAACTCTGTATCTCCTCTTGTGTTGCCCAACGGGCAGTGCCATACTGGCCGTCGCCGACGGTTTTACGCTTAATAGAGTCCAAATTGTAGCGCTTTTGTGACTCGGATAAAAAGATCAAAGCGACCAAAGCAATACCGACGATGGATAAAAATATAATTTGCTGTGGGGTCATAGAAACTCTCCTTTCTGAATTTTGTCTCTCAAGACGTCGTTCCAGTCCTTCTTGCATGGGCACAGAATAGAGGTTATGTATTTGCCGGAAAACTGCCGCATGAAGCGTTTGGCGGCTTCTTGCCCTCGATTTTCGGGCTTATTTATATCGTTATCAAAGCAGAAAGCGATACGTTGAATAGATTTGTGCTCCTTGAGAAATCGGCGTAAAGGATCTTCTGAAAGCCCGCCAAGCGATAAGTAGCTTGCTCTGTGCCACGGTTTATGCCGATGCAGTGTTAGAAAGCTCATCAAGTCGATAGGTGCTTCAAATACATACAGCACCGTGGCGTTATCATTGGCGTATGAAAAGCCGCAGTTGAATTCGCCGCCGGTCACAAAGCTACGGTAACGCTGCGCGGAATTCGTGCCGCGCTTATGAGCTGATTTTACGCGGCCGAAGCAGTCATAGCATACAAATACGATGTTGCCTTGTTTATCTTGATAAATTAAATGCTCATCAATGAAAGTATTGACAATCTCGTGTGCGATGCTGCGTGTATGCGTGAGATACGCATACAGACGACGATTATCCGGTGCAGCTGGCGGCAGGCAGAAAGCAACGGGGATCATGTCTGTGGGTTTTGATTCTCGTTTGGTGGGAGGAGGGGCAGCGAGATCAAAAGTGATCTGTCGGTTGCCGATGAGCTCAAGCACAGCGTGCGGGAAGCTTTTGTGAAAGAAGTTTTGCACAAAAGCTACGGCAGCGCCGTGCTTGCCGGTGCTGTTTTGATACCATTTATAGCCGTGGATCACGCAGCTATCGTGCTTTTCCCAGATGTAATGATTTCCTTCTTTTTGCACCTTTTCACCGCGTTCGCGCAGATATTCGGCAATATCTGTGTGCTGTGCGGCCGCGATCTGCTCTTGCGTCAGCGGAATATATTCACTGTGACTGCGCATCTGAATTCCTCTTTTTACTTTCTGCGACGGTAATTTCTATGCCCTTACGACGGAATTTTTGGAGAAAGGACTTTGTTTGCTGTTTTGTCAAGGATAAATCTGTACGCATTTGTCTGGATGAAATAGAGTAGTTATGGTCGACAATATACTGATATACGGCTTCTTCAGTGTTTTTGTTCAGCGGCAATTTTATGATGTCGCTCGCTTGGATAATGAAAATCTGCATACCGTTTTTACGGAATTTATGAATCATATTATTGAGCTGTTCTCTGGATACATTAAGATCCCGGCAGGCATTTGCGATAGAAATTTCACAGTTATGTTCTTCTATGTACTGTCGTGCTTCTCGGTAAATCTGCCTCTCGACCGATTTTCGGATGACACGGACATTCATGCCTTTTTTTCTCAGTAGGCCGATTAAGCTATAAACCTGACTCGGTGTTACGGCAAGCTCGTCACAAGCTTGTTTGACAGTGATTTTGTAATTGTTTTCGAGAACATAATTGTATATAGCTCGTGAACTATTAGATTTAAAGTTGATTTTGTTGCTTTTTTTCTTCATAGGGATCCCTTAAAGATATTACTGGAAAATTTGTTCGTAGTCTTCTTTTTGACCGAGCGCTCGTTTAAGCCTACGCTGCATACGTCTCTGCTTTCGGTCGGTAGTGGCAGTGGCAGACTGTTGATCTCGCAGCGTTTGGCGGCACAAAGCGTTGCCTATCGTATTGAGTAGGCGAGCAGCAAAGCTGAGGTTCTGTTGCTGCTGTTGCTTTTCGGCGTATTCTGCTGCACGTTGCTCTTGACGGATACGCTGCATCTCCATGACTTCTAAGCGTTGCTGTGCATAAATGCTGCCGCGTTCAGCCGCGACCGTATACCAGTGCACGGCGGTTTCATGGTCTGCATCGCATCCGAGTCCGTAGCGATACATAGTTGCGAGGCGCACGGCTTGTTGTGCTGTTGCCGATGTAGGACTATGTTCTTCAGCATATAGCATACCGACGCGTGCTGCCGCATAGTGTGCGTAAATCTCCGTTGCATCTCCGTCGATACGCTGCATGAGTTGACCGAGCTTGTATTCGGTTTCCGGTGTTTTCAGTGCGGCCTTGTAGTGGTCTATTGCAAGTGAAAGATTTTCGGGCACGCCAAGACCGTATTCATACATGCGTGCAAGGCGCAAGTGAATATGGTTTTCGGGATGATCGTCTTTTAGCCAGATTTCAGCGGCAGTTTTGTAGAGCTTTTGCATATCGGTTAAAGGCAGCTGCTCGTTATTCTGCATCTGCGCTATGGCGTAAGAGGATTCGGCAGTTAAATAATCATTTGCGTTTAAGCACTTACGGTAAAGTGTTTCGGCGGTTTCGACATTCGGCGTAAAGCCTTGCCCGTGTTCAATCATTTTTGCGAGTGCAAATTGGCAATAGGGGTTTTCAGTATTGGCCATATACCAACCGGCGGCACGTTCATAATCCGGTTTGTCGGCAGGGGAGAGCTTACCGTGGAAATACAAATTGCCGAGATAATAGGCGGCGTGCTTATACCCACTTCTATAAGCAAACTCAAAATAAGCTGCTGCTTTATGCGGAGCAGTCGCGACTTGCAGTGCGGGAAGATCGTCCGACTCTATGCCGTCTATGTTTGCGATTTCAATGCCGGTTGTGTAAATACGGCCGAGGAAATAAGCGGCTCTGCTAATGGCGCGCTGCTGCTTCTTTTCTTCAGCTTCCAGTGGCCCAAAATCGGCAATGGCATCTGCATAGGTGTTGCCAGCCGAGATTGCTTGAAGCTGCATGGTGTTGACGCTATCTAACAAGGTATCTTCAAACCCGAGTTTGGCTTTTAGCAAATAATAGTTACCGAGTTCAACGTCTTGATCTTCGCCCTTTTTCAAATAATGCTGCGCTAACTGATAGGCGGCTTCGGTGTGACCGAGCTGCTCTGCAAGGTTGTACCACAGGATAGCGTCTTGCGGACATTTTTCATCGTAACGCAGGTACTGGGCATACCGGTATTTTTCTTCGGCTGTTCCGTCATACGGCGGCGAAGAACTTTGAACTTTCATGTTATCCCTCCAACTGCGTATGTCATTGGTTTTCCATGTCGCTTTGAACGGTTCATTCATTTGTGCATTTTCAGGCTCATCCAACGCATCAGAATAAGAAAAACCGGAAGTACTTCCGGTTTTTGCAGATGAATTTTCAGTTTTGGGAGTCAATGGGGGTGAAGGTTCGAACTGCAAGGCATACTGTACGACGAGATTTTTCAAAGGATACAAGTTGCTGCGCGTGGTCGCGGCAGATAAGGGCTTAGGCTCGTCCGGCGTCTTATAATAAGCTTCGAGCTGCTGTTGATACTTGTTGTACTCTGTAAGCAGCTCTTTAATCTCCGGAACTTCACTGATCTCATCGAGCAGTTTATCTACCATAGCTTTAGTGTCTTTTGGCAGATATTTATACACATGCCGACCGGATGCACTTTCAATGGACTTGCGTAACGCTGCAAGCTTTTCCGGCAAGAGTAGATCGGTAACGGCAGCATTGCTGTTATGCTCGAGCTGTGTGAACAAGGTCTCCAATCGGTCTTCAAGCTGTTGACGTGCTTCTTCACGTGGGGCAAAAATCTGATGGCGTTCTTCAGCGAAAATCTCCGAAACGAATTCAGATTTCAGCTGCTCGATGGCATCTTCGGAAAGGTATATGCGGGATTTTTGTTCAGTGCTGTACGCAATAAAGTGTGCGTGCGGGTGATGCTTTGTGTTGTGCACGGCAGCAACCCAGTGCAGCTTAGAGGTCGGCACACGCAGCGCTTGGGCGATTTTGTCCGCCTTAATTGCAAACAACTGAGACCAGGCATCCTGTCGGTCATACCCGAGACGGTCTGCATCTTCGCGCCGTAAAGAGAAGACCATGCTGTAAATATTGCCGGTATGTGCGGCAATAGCCTCCTTTTCGGCAGCGAGGTCAGCTGCACCGTTTACGGTAAAGAGTCCGTGCACTTTGCCTTCGTTATGGACGACGCCCGGACGCTCTGCAATGTAGTTGAGCATGATTTCAAGCGTTTCGGGGTCGGCAGCATTAGCGAGACCGACTTCGAGTGCATGAGAGAGTACTTCGCTTGCGTTTTCACGCGTAGGGGATGCCTTGTAGTCGCTGTATTCCGGTGTTTGACGGATGGCCGGTACTTTGTTTACAAACTCCTGTATGCGTTCTCGCTGAGCACGTGTGGCCGGGGCCGAGGGCTTAACGTCACCTTCTGCTGTCATGCCGTAGACATATTGTGCGGCACGTGAGATCAGAGCGCTGGCGTTTGCGGCGCTGCGGTCTTCAGCGTAGGCTTTGAATTCGCGCGAAAGCTCGAGGTCAGGGGATACCTCAAGAAATTGATTTATAGCTTCGCGCTGTGCTTCTGTGGCACTCACTTCCTTATAATGCTCATCGTAGTTATAAATGACGGATTCACGCGTCGCAATGTAGTTCACCAGTCCGGCTGCGGCTTCGGCGACAAAGGCGTACTTTGTGGCTTTTTCACCGGTCTGGGCAATATGAAAGTATCTTGCGTTTAGAATAAGACGTGCTCCGTCCATAGGCATTCATCTCCTTGTATAGAAATAAAAAGAGCAGTCAGATGACTGCTCAATAGAGGTTTAAAATTATTTGATTTTGATTTCTATGCGCTCCTTTAGGTAAGAATTCATGAAATCCTGACGGTAAGGTAACTGCCGCTCGGTTTCTATAGCTTGCATGGAAATCATATCGACCGATTTTTCAAGTCGATCAGACAGAGCCAAACGTGCTTGCTCAAATTGCAGCAGGCCATGAATGTTGCGCGCATCGATCACAACGTCGATGTCGCTACTTGCATTGGCTTCTCCACGTGCATAAGAGCCGAAAAGATAGATGGTAGGAATTGCAAACTCTTGGCCAAAATCTCTTAGAGCAGAAAGAAGCTCATCTTTGGCATAGATTTTCTTTGCGTATTTATCCATGGATACCACCTTCCTTGCATTGTCTCAATTATACATGGGTTTTGCCGAGGCTTCAATACAAAAAGCGGAAGTACTTCCGCTTTTTGAGCAATTCTGTTTTAGGGGGTATGAAGGCCTCTTTTGTTTGGCATCAATGTAAAAATGGCAAAGTCACGCTCTGTAAGGTCAAAACTTGCATCAATAAATCCAGTTTTTCTTTGAAGTTCAAAAACGTCAGCAAACCATTCAAAGATTGGGTAACGAGTGCGAACAATTTTCTTGTCGTAGACATCATATAAGGAATATTCTTCCTCAAGTTCTTTGGGTAGATTTAAATATTTATCTGGTTTGTGGTGACAATAACCAGTATTTGAGAAAAGAAAATTCCCATAGGTTCTGCATACGAGAGGTCGGACAGGGTAAATATCACATTTACCTTTTCTATTAAGAAAAATGCAAGAGTCAGTTGAAACGCGATTTTGAGAAGCAACAAATGTATAAAACTTGATGTAGTCTATATAAGTCATGGTTGACTTAAATTTGAATTGCAGTTCTGGATATAGAGCGTAAAAATCCTTTTTAATTTTTGATGCCTTTTTTGTATATTTGATAATTTCATCTTCAGTTTTATGATTTAGCAAGTAAACAGCAATATATAAGTATTCTCTTTCGGTAATTAAGAAAAAGTCTTTACAACATTCAGCACACCCTTTTGGACATTTATATGTAGCAAGATTGTCTAAATGAGTGTAAGCGTTATAGAGTGGCTCAAAAATGCTGTTGCTTTTGACTTTCGGAAGTTCGGGCAGGGGAGACCAAAGTTTGTGAAGAATCAATGGTAAGCGCCTCCTTGGGGTCAGAAGTTATCAGAGAAGGAAAATTTTTTTGCTTTTCGATGAAGTCAGGATTTACGGTGAAAATAGATGTCATCGTGTTTTTTCTAACTAATTTATCCATTATTATAACACTCCTTGTAAACATTGTCTATACTTAGCGTCCACCGGCGTTACCGAACAGTGCAGATTTGTGCTCCGGGGCGCGGACGGAGAGATGATAGCGCTCCGCACCGCATTTATAGAGGCAATGTCCTCGGTTCGGTGTCTGGATGATCTCATATTCCCACGGCTGCACGTTTATTGTGCGCTGAAACTCCGAAATATCGCAGTTTGCACCGGGGTGAAACAGAAAGCTGTGGGTCGGAATAGACATGAGCGGCTTTGTGTATGTGATAACGCTCGGGTTCAGAAGATCTTCCACGTTTTGCGAACCGATGCAAACGCCGGATTCCTTCTTTCTGCCACGCTTCATGAAGCTGTTGATGTAGGTGATTGCCAGACGGTTTTTCACGAACTCGTGAAGCTCATCGACAAAGAGGTCACAGCTGCCTTCGGTTAGGAATTTGTGGCTCATATAGGAGAAGATATTCAGGAACATAGCGTTCTTCAGATTGTCGTTTGTGGTGAGTGCATCTTTGACGCAGAAATCGATAAAGTTTGAATTCGGTATGTTGGTGTGCCCGTTAAAGTATCGAGACATAGCGCCGATGCAAATACCGCGCAGGCCGAGGCCGACGGATTTGAGCATTTCGAGGCTGTACATAACGGGATGACCGGCTTTAGCGGCAAGTGCGGCTTCTTCATCATAGCTTTCGAGCTTTTCTTCGATGACGCGGTAGAGGTCGCTCAAAATCGGGTAATCCTCAGAGGTCAGCTTTGTGAAGTCCGTGCGGGGTGTGATGCCGCGACGTTTATAGGTTTCCTCTAACATGATCTCGATGATGTCGAGCTGCGCACTGGAAAAGTCCTGATAAACGGAAAAGAAGTCTCGCAGATAGGCGATGTGCTGCGATAGGCGATTTTGCTTTTTAAAGGCTTCCGGAGAGTCATCAAATTCATTGATTTCCTGCGTCGGGTCAATCCATGTTTTCGGCTCGAGCACGTTGATGTAGTATTTGCTGTCCATCATATCCAGATACGTACCGCCGAGGTTTTTAACCAACTCTCCATATTCGTTGTCCGGGTCGAGGATATATACTTTCTTGCCCGCCATGATGACGTTTGTGATGATGAGTTTCATCAAGTAGGATTTGCCTTCACCGGAGTTGCCGAGGATTAGGATATGCCCGTTGGTTTTATCTTCGGCACGTCGGTCAAAATCTACGATGATGTTGCTGCCGTTTTGATCGCGTCCAATGTAAAAGCCGTTTTTGTCATTCTTGCCGGAGTAGGAGAAAGGAAACAGGTTTGCAACGCTGCTTGCGGGGAAAACACGCTCAAATTCTGTGCCGAAAGCGTTTTTGCCGTTGGGCTTAACGCTTTCAAAGCCTTGAAGCTGTCGTAGGTATAGCTTATCCACTAAAATCTTATGGTGCGTCAGAATGCTTTGCGTTTCGATCTGCTTCGATTGTAAACGCTCGAGGCTGTCTGCAATCAGTTCAATGAAAACGGCGCAGTACACAAAAGTTTCTTTCGTACGCTGTGTTTCGCGGATCATGCGGGAAAGCGTAGTAAGCTGCTCGTCGGCTTCAATCTGTTCATGCAGCTTGTAGGATGAGCGTTTTTGCATATTTGTGCGGTTTTGGGCACGGTGAAAGATCTCATCGCGCTCTACGGTCGGCATATGACGTGTGTAGATATGCAGCGTTATACCGTCAGATTCACCGAGTTCGCGCAGCAAAGCAATTTCCGGTGAATCTTTTTCAACGGTTTCTGCGTATGAACGGATCGCCCAAACGCAGCGATACGTATTGCCGAGAATGTAATACCCCGGCGAACGTCTGAAGGAGACTACAGAGGGCGCGATTAAATCTTTGTAGGATTTGACTTTGCCTGCTTCAATTTCCTCCGGTGTAGGCATTTCAGCCTTTTTCTTAAACAGTGGCATTGTTGACCTCCATATATTGCATTCCGTCAAAATCGGGAACATGCTCCGTGTAAATGTCTCCAACGTAGTAAATAGCAAGCAGACGCTTGAAGCTGTCTTTTGTTGCGATGCGAGCATGAAACTGGTGTTCGCGGATGAGATTAAGGATTTGCATGATGCTGCGCCGAGCGTCATCCAGACGATCTGCACGGTGACGCAGGATCATTGCAAACTCGCGGCTTGTGCTCATCGCGATGTTGATTTCATCCAGATAAGCGATTTCTTGCAAGCAGAGCTGCTTTACCATGGGGGATTCGGTGGTTTCTGCGAGATGTCGGTAGTAACGCTTGTTATCCTCGTAATTTTGCGCCGAGGACATGCACAGCATTTGCAGCTCGGCAACATCTGAAAGAATATTTTGAAGGTTGCGGATTTTTGCAAGTACCTCACTGCGACCAAGAACAGAGGTGTTGTCCGGCCGTAGCATGATGTAGGTGTACAGCATACCGTTTTCACCTTCAATGGCTACCGCACCGTTATCTCCGATTTGGAGGGGTACAAATTGCTTCAGATTCAGCAGTTGTTGCGTTGCCGATTCCTTTTTGTCGTTTTTCTTGTTTGATTTCATTTTTTGCTCCAATTTAATATTTAGGCTCGCCCCAGAAGTACTCGAGCTGGTCTAAAAATAGATAGTTGATATATCTCTGTATGACTTTAAGCAGTGATTGATTGTCGGTTGTAAAAGTCAACACCATATACAGCAGGGTTATCAACAGCGGAACCCAGACAAAAGAGAAGAAAAAGATAAGGGTAGAGAGCACAAGCCCCACTGCGATGATAACAAGGTTTATACCCGTCCAACCGAAAAACAATGCCTTTTCACTGAGATTTTCCGGGTAGAAAAAATAGTTTTGATCGTCGTTCATATGTTTTCTCCTTATGCGAATTGCTTGACCAACGACACCACGGAGGAGACGTTGTGTGCAGCGTTGCCGAGTGAGACCCTTGCGGAAGTATCGAGACCGAACATTTGCGCAATGCGCGGTACTTCGGCAGCAACAAGCAGCAGGCCGAGCGAAAAATACAGGCTTGAGGAGGCTGCATCCTGCATCATGATAATGGCGAGCAGATAGAGCAGGTTTTGTACAAAAGCAGTAAAGCACAAAGCTACAACCTGTTTGCACCAACTTCCGAAGCCGTCGGTATATCCGCGTGCAAGCGCAAGCATGTGCATTGATCCTACGCAAATTTGCACGAGAAGGATACCGCCGCGTTTGAGGTTGGAAAAGAAAATCTTGAAGATTGCCCACACCATAATGATAAGCTGAATAAGCGCCCACCAGTCGGCATTTGAGGAAAGTACGGCATCGGCGGGATCGGTGGCTTGGAAGCCGTCTGTAAGCTTTTTGAGGAATTCCCAAATTCCGTTTGCGATTTTAACCGGTGGCAGTGTGCCATAAACAGATTTAAACATACTTTGCACAGCGCCTTTGACCAAATCGGTTATGCCGACGGTTGCGCCGTCCATTGATCCGACGACCACGCTGCGCACCGTGCCGTAAATATCCATGCTTGTTTGAAACAGCAAAATAGGAATACTTGAAAAAGTGAGCAGGGCGACTAAAAGTCGCAGCATGTTCATACCGGTTCCGGCAAAGCTGCCGCCTCCACCGGTCTGATAGGAAACGGCAAAGTCCATTATAGCAATGGCTGCGCCGGTCAATCCCAGCCCCCAAGCAAACAGGGTAAAGAAATTCACAATAGCTTGTATGAATTCGTTGCTGAAGAAGTTGATGGATAGTCCGTTTACATCATCGAGCATAGTGAGGGCAACAGAGGTGAGCTGATAGTACACATAGTGATAAATTTCCTCGAGCGATGAGCTTGCAAACATAGGTCATCACCACCCAATGACGCTCCACATCCACGAGGGCGCGGAAACAACAACCACAAGGCAAATAAACAGAACGAGCAGTACGTTCCATTGAATTTCTCCGCCGTTATGACGATAGTCTCTCCACACGAAAACGCCTTTCACGACGAACGCGATGATGAGCACGCCGGAGATAATATACATGATAATATTTCCAATAGCTTTCATTTCCGGCTTAACATTGTTGTTAAAAGCACTTTCGAGTGCACCGGAGATCGTGGCGACGGTGGATGCCGGTAAATGTGAAATAGCGAGAAAATAGAGCTGATTTAAGATGTTCATAAAGTTACCTCTTTTCTTAATTTACGTTGACGGTGCAGCTTGCGGATTGACCGGTGCTGCGGCTATACACGGTGACGGTGGCCGAGCCTGTGCTTACGGCCGTGATGGTGACGCCGGAAGTATCGGAACCTGAGAGAGAGACAACAGCGGAGTTGCTGCACACCCACTGCGCGCCCATGCTGTAAAAATCACTAGGTGCTGCGGCAATGTTGATGCGCCAGCTGTCTCCGGGCAAAATATCGATGCTGTATGTATCAAGCGAGATATTTTGCACCTCCGGGACGGGAGTGGGTTCCGGCGTTGCCTCAATGACCTGCGGCCGAGGCGTAGGCGTGACCTTTGGCGTTGGTTTTGGCGTTGTTTTGGGTTCTTCAGCAGTGTTTTGATTGCCTGCTTGCGAACCTGATGGCCGACTTTCAGTCGAAAAACCGGAAGTACTTCCGGTTTTTGACGATTCTGCCGGTGCAGAAGTAGGTGTCGACGTCGGTGTTGGAGCCGAAGTAGGTGTTGGCGATGGGGTAGGAGATGGTATTGGCGTCGGCACTTCCTCACGCAAGACGATTGTAACGGGATCAGCTGACGGTTCATTGGAAGAAGCTTCTTGTCCTTCATTTTTAAATAGAGCTGATACCGGCGAACGCCCGGTGCGATTGACATCGACGACCTGCCATACAATGCCACCGGCGACCAACACGATAAGCAGTGTGCCGATCACGGCGAGTTTTTTTCTTTTTTGCATTTGCTCATCCTTTCTTTTGAATTTACAGGTTGCCCGCCGGGGTTGCGACCGGTCTTCCTGCATTAAAAAAGCCTGCTATCCGGCGATAGTAGGCTTTTTCGCTCTGCATGGGCAAAATTGAATTGAAGACAAATTAAATCTGGTATATACTTTATTTAAGAATAACAGACTTTTAAGAACGGGTGAAAACATGAATTCTGAATTAATCAATGCGCTTATTTCGCAAATTGGAAATATTGTGGGGATTCCTTTAGCAGCAGTACTTGCGGTTTGGCAAGTTAAGAAAGGTTTTACCAATAAGAGAAACGACGAGGTGAACGAAAAGTCATTTGGTTTATGCTGTGAACTTTTTGATCTTGTGAGCCGTAATGAAAGTTATAATAAAGAAGTTACAGATAAAATTACGAAAATGGTAAAGGAGAGAAACGATAGCCAAAAGCTTTTGCATCCGGAAATTTTGCGTATGATTTCCGAGATTGAAACTTATAAGAAAATACTAAATAGAATTGATGAAAAGGACAAATTGGCTTGTCGTAGAGAAAAGAAAATAATGAAGCGCTTACGCAAAGATTATGAAATCTTGTGTGCATATGTTTCTAATGAAGATAATAGATTGCGCAAAGCATTGGGCTATCCACGAGATACGCTATATTCCTTTCATGTACTAAGATATGGTTCTGAGGGGCCATTTAAATTGTTCGTACATCTTATGGTAGCAGTTTTATTTGTACTTTTCGAAATATTGATCTGTTTCGTGGTATCATTAGGAACGTCTTGGTTAATTGGTATTGGATCGTTGATAGGAAGTGCAGCACTTGTAGGACTTGTAATAGAAATTTGGCGCTTTTGGAAAAACAAATCGCCAAATTCTTTCTGGAGATTTGTAAAGGAACAGAAACGTAAAATTAAAGAAGAAGAAAAAGAAAATACATAATAGCTACAAAAAGGACAAAATAGATCACCATACGGATAATCCCGGGGAGATCTTCGGAAAGCGTTTTATCTTCTATGCTAATATCGATAATATGAATTATGAAGGTAGCGACAACAAGAACAAATAGTATGGTTCCAATTGGTATGCCGAAGTAAATTATTGAGAGGTTTGAGAATATTAGTAGATGTAGGTATAGTTTTATGCAAGTAATTTTTATCGCTGTGATCCATTGACCTTTTCCTCCTAATCCCATGTCTATTAGCCATAAAACTTCATTAAAGACTGTACGAGAAAAAGTTTGTATTAAGAGCGCTAAGTGAACAAATGGCCACAAAATCAGTAGCCATGCAACCACGTTTCCGCAGTGTGCCGATATAAACTCGAAAAATTCCTTTGATACCATGGGATTCCTTCCTTTAAAACTAAATTAGCAGGCCTCGCCGGGGTTGCGACCGGTATTTCTGCATTAAAAAAGCCTGCTATCCGGGAGATTGAAGTGAGATAGTAGGTTTTTTCGCTCTGCATGGGCTTCTTAAATATATATTGATTTATAAACTCGAGTGCGCTACAATATCTATGATAATTCTTCAAAATACTATGATTGTAGGGGTCGAGGTAAAACATGAAAAATCAAATTAAAAACGACTTAAACAACATTAAAAATTCAGGACAAATCGTTATAAATACCGCTATTTCAAATGACAATGGTTCTCGACAATATCGCGCAAGCGATGTAATTGAAAAAGGGAAGTCTACTAACTTTATGAAACGTGAGGAAATTTTTGCTGTTTTGGGAGCAGTAGCTTCTGGTGTCACTATTGTGGATTTTCTTTTTAACCGATTAGGTGAAAACGCAGTTTTAAAACTTGGGGAAATACTATATGAGGCTTTTATTGAGCACAATGCAGCTCCCTACTACTTCTTAATCGCAGAACTGATAGCTATAATTTGTTTTGGAGCTGTAAGTTTTTCAGCTTTTCGGAACGTAATTACGTTACATAAAGCACGGCATCTAGGCGCATGTATTTACAATAGGGATCGAAAAAAATCCTATAAAATAAAGGCATTACCATGCCCACATTGCAAAACAACTTTTCGAACTCCACTAAAAATCAAAGACGGCAAAAACTTTGGCATGGAATTTACTTGCCCTCATTGTTCGTTTAGAGCTACTATACCTGTTGCGGATATACTCAATCGCATTGATGAAAATTATGAACCAAAAAAGTGATAAAGAATTCCCATCGCGACTACTATTCCTATTATAAGGAAACTCACATAAAACCCGACATTCTTTTTCGCTGTTACGGCTTTATCAAGTAGGAAAATTAAAAATACAATTACCGAAACCATTGTTAGTATTGCTCCAAGTTTAACATCAAAGTAAAACATAGAAAGTAGAGCATATAGCATAACATTTGGGTAAATATCCATACAGGATAGCTCAAAAGCTACCATCCAAAGAGATGTATCGCTATCATGCCCTATCACCTGTGATACAATTTTATACTCTCGAAATAAATAGCAAATAAATCGACCAATTATAAAAGTCAGATGAACAAATGGCAGCAAAACCAGTAGCCATGCAACTACGTTCCCGCAGTGTGACGATATAAATTCAAAAAACTCTTCTGATACCATGGGGTTCCTTCCTTTAAAACTAAATTAGCAGGCCCCGCCGGGGTTGCGACCGGTCTTCCTGCATTAAAAAAACCTGCTATCCGGCGATAGTAGGCTTTTTCGCTCTGCATGGGCTTCTTAAATATATATTGATTTATAAACTCGAGTGCGCTACAATATCTATGATAATTCTTTAAAATACTATGATTGTAGGGGCCGTGGTAAAACGTGAAAAATCAAATTAAAAACGACTTAAACAACATTAAAAATTCAGGACAAATTGTAATCAATACAAGTATTTCGAATAATAGCGAATCTTCTGAATGGCAAACGGAGGACTTGATTGAAAAGACCGAGGCAAGTAATTTCTTAATAAAGGAAACTATAGCTTCTATTTTCAGCTTTTTAGCATCAGCCGCAACTGTTTTTGATTTTTGTTTCAATCGATTAGATGGCAATGTTATTCATGGAATAATACAGGCAACAACTGATATTGCTACGGGAAAATCTATTCTTTTCGCAGTTCTTTGCATTGAATGTGCAGTAACATTCTTTTTTACGTTGATTGGTGTTCAAAAAATCAAGGATGTTGTAATGTTGAAGCACACATTCTGTTTTGGGCCATATGTATACAATGCGAAATCTCACAAGACATATAAGGTCACATCTAAGCCTTGCCCCAAATGCAAAAAGGTCTGTTCCAAACCTCTGAAGATTAGAGTATCAGATACTTCTAAAATGCGATTCTTTTGTCCACATTGTTCATCTTCATTTGATATTTCTGCAATAGACATCTTGGAATCAATAGGCTTAGATAATCAAAAACCTAAAAAGTAAAAAAGTAATTCAATCAATAAAACTGCTCCTATCAAAGTAATAACAGCCATTGGTGTTATACTTACTTGTAATTCTATTGTAAAATCTAAAACAAAGATTAAGAACAGTATGATTGAAACAATAAATAGAATCGCTCCGACCTTTGCGTCAAAGTAAAAAATCGTTAAAAAAGAATAAAGAACTATGTGCGGCAAAATATCTGCACTTGCAAGTTCAAAAGCCATTATCCATATTGGTGAAATATTCTTATAATTCGGTTGTTTTAGCAAATTTTTGTATTCTCGTTGAAGTTCAAAAATAAATTGAAAAATCATAAGCAACAAATGTATAAACGGCCATAAAGTTAGAAGCCATGCAACCACATTTCCGCAGTGTGTCGATATAAATTCAAAAAACTCTTTTGATACCATGGGGTTCCTTCCTTTAAAACTAAATTAGCAGGCCCTGCCGGGGTTGCGACCGGTCTTCCTGCATTAAAAAAACCTGCTATCCGGCGATAGTAGGCTTTTTCGCTCTGCATGGGTAAAATTGAATTGAAGACAAATTAAATCTGGTATAGGGCACTTGGGGTGATTGTGTATTCTATGTGCATCGTTGTTTGAATTTATTTTAGTAATTCCCGAATCATTAGAATGAAAGTTATGAGTGTTCCGAGCGCGCAGATTATAGCTCCTAATAAGTAGATGAAAATACTGTTGCTGGTTGAAGTGTGAGTGAAGATTTTATAAATGTTGAATATGAGGCAAGATAGGTTTATAATAAATAGGCCAATATGGAACAGCTTTGCGTATATAAATAATTTGTGCATAATAGAGTTCCTTTCTGATAGGGGTGTTTGATTTGGAATGGTTGAAAAACTTTTTGGCAGAGAATGCAGCAATTGTTTTTTCGAGTTTATCAGGGATTGTTACTGTGCTTGTCACAGTATGTGTAACGGTTTGGCAAGAGCGAAGAAAAGATAAATATACAGAATATCAGCGCGAAATTATGGAAAGACAACTTTCTTGTTATATGCAGATAGCTTCAATTTTAATTCCTAAAGAGGAGAAAAAGTTACAAATCATAGAATTGAAGAATTTTCTACAAAGTGATAATATATGTAAAAAAGAAGATAAATCCAAATATGTGTATCCAGAGCTTTTCCTATATATTAAAAATTTTGAAAAGCTGGAAAGCGAATCGGTTGAATCAATTAGAAAAAAGAACGAAGCTTCGTTTGAAAATGCTTTTGATAAAGAATACGCAAGACTTTCATCAAATGTTAGTAAGACAATAAATTACCTTAAATCTGAACTGGGATATGCATCGAATAGTTTATTAAGCTTGTCGTTTAGAACCCGAGGAAAGATTGTGACGTGTCTGGGTTTATGCATAACAATAGCAATTATGACGGTGTATGTAGCCTATTATATGTATCTAGCTTTTAGTAATAATACGTTGCGAGCGATTGCATTGAGCTGTTTTTTGGGCATGCCTATAATTGGAGGAATAATAGTAACTTCCATACGTAGATATTTCTTAAAAAACAGTTTTGATTATTGGCTTAGAATTGCGAATAAAAAGGAACAGCAAAATAAAGAAAATACAAAAAAGTAAATATTAGATTTGCATTGCACATAGAGCGCTCGGGATGGTCCGGGCGCTCTTGCTTTTTGCAATGCTATTTAAAACTTATCTGCTCTTTTTGCGGCGAACCAGAAGTACGGTAGTCAAACCTAAAGCAGAACCGGCAAAAGCAATGTAGGGAAGAACACTGCGGCTGCTGCCGGTCTTCGGGCGGTTAGGAACAGGGCTATTAGGAAAGTCCTTGCCCGGGATCGTTTCAAACGTCACGGTCTGGCCGTCTTCTGTGATAGAGAACGGATAGTAGATCGTATCGCGCACGAAGTTTGCCGGAGCCTGTGCTTCGTAAATCAGGTATTTTCCGTAAACAAGGTCGGAGAGGGAATAGAAGCCGGTTTCTATTTCATCCATACGGCCGATGAGCGTATCTACACCCTCTGTGTAGCGGCCATCACCGTCTGCATCGCGGTAGATTTCAAACACTGCACCGGAAAGCTTGTGCTGCGGGTTGGTAGCATCCACCTTTGTGGTGGTGACAGTGCCTTTGATCGGCTTGTTCGGGAAATCTTTGCCGGGAACAGTCTCAAAGTTTACGATTTGCCCGTCTTCTTTAATCTCAAACGGATAGTAGATGTTGTCCTGTACGAAGCCCTCAGGAGCCTTGTCCTCGTGTAGAAAGAATTTTCCGTAAGGGAGGGAATCCAGCGTATAAACGCCGGTGTCGCCTTCCTGAAGCGTGCCAACGAGCTTATCGGTCTTAGCGTTGAAGATGCCGTCACCGTCTGCATCAGAGTAAACGCCGAACGTCGCGCCGGAGATTTTATCTGTCGGGTCGTCTGCGTTTACCTTGGTGGTCATAATGGAGCCGTGCAGCGGAAGAATTCTAACGGTTTGATCTTTGTCGTTGATGTCTGCATGTACTGCAATTTCAATACCGTCGCGATAAAGCGTTTCAAAAGCTACGACCTCAGTTTCGACTGTCAGCTCACGCGCATCGAAAGTAAACGTCATCTCAACTTCGCCGGTGGGTGCTTTTGTCGTAAAGGTAGCTTCTGCCGTGATTTCTTTACCATCGATGAGCAGCTTATCGTTCGTGGCTTTGTTCATCAGCACACCGGTGAGCTTATATTCTTTACCCGGTGTCAAATCTTTATAGCTCACAACATCGGTAATCGTGATCTTATCCGCTGTAATTTCCTTTTTGCCGTCTGCTGTTGCCTTTGTTCCGATTTCAGGATTCTTAATCTTTACTGTCTGCCCTTCGTCGTTGATGTCCGCATGGGTTGCAAGCAACACATTCTCTCGGTACAAATTCTCGAAAACGACGACCTCCTTGCCATGCAAGCCCGTTGCATCAAAGATAAACGTAACGTCTACGCTGCCGTTCTTCGCTTCTGCGATAAAGGTAGTTTCAGCCGTAACTTCTTTGCCGTCAACGAGCAGCTTCTCACCGGTTTCTTTATTCATGAGAACACCGGTCGCACGGTACTCTTTACCGGGAACAAGGCCAGTGTATGATACCGTATCGGTCAGCGTAACTTTATCGAGCGGATCAACTTCTTTTTCTCCCTCAACGGTGGCCTTCGTACCGATTTCAATCGGCACATTATGGAAGCTTACAGAAGCAATTTCGCCTTCGCTGAGTTCTACGGTCTGCGAGTCGGGAAGCTGATAGCCGAAAGTTTCCTCTGTATCAAGTTCTTCGACCTTGTACTGATACTTAGTCGCGCCGTCTTTGTCCGCGTAAATTGGGAGTGTTTCAGTAAGAATTTCGCCTGCGGCATTGGTCGTATACTCGGCGCTGTAACCATCCTCGAGACGTGTTACGCGGAACTTAATGCCTTCGATTACGCCGTCCTCGGAAGTCTTTACGATTTTGAGCTGTGCGTTTTTCTGGGTGTTGACAAGATCATACGAATACGTTTTGCCATCCTCAGAAATCACAACATCAAAGTCGCTGACGAGCTGACGGCCGTTGCCGCCCTTTGTTTGATGCACGACGTATGTGCCGTAAGGTAAGTCCTTTGTGGTTGCCATGCCATCCGCGCCGGTGGTGATGTGGTCGCGCTCGGTCTCTTTGGCGGCGGCGTAGCTGCCCGCAGACTTAAGGTAAACATCAAACTCTGCGCCTTGTTCTTCTGCGCGGTCGTCGAGCGTTTCATACTGCTTGTGCAGCGCAATTTTGCCCTTGAAGACATCTTCCGTAAAGTCTTCCGGTTCGAGTTCATAAACATCACCGGTACCGAGCGTTGTGATGTTGTACGTATGCACAGTCGGATCGAGCTTGTAGCCTATCGGTGCAGTAATTTCCTGAACCGTGATTTGGCCGAGGGGGATTTTATTTAATCCTGTAACGCCCTTGCTGTTAGTGGTAATATCTTTACAAACCATTTGGCCATCGACCAAATAGCTTACACGGTATACTGCTCCGGCCAAAGAAGCGTTACCTGAAGCCTGATCCGAATCCGTCTCGCTGTCTTTCTTATGAACAGATAATACGATTGTGCCCGGGTCATCCACAACATTTAGCGTTGTTTCTCCCGTGACGGTGAATTTATGGGTTTTGCTGTCTGCACAGTAGCCCTTCGGCGCTACGGCTTCAAAAGTTACATAATTGCTTGACTGTAATTTCTTACTAAGTTCGGCGTGTCCGTTCGCGTCCGTGGTAAAGGTCGCATACGGCTCATAATCCCAATACGGATAATCGGGTTCCGCAGCTTCTTTATAAACATAATATACTGCGCCTTCAAGGCTGTAATTGGGGTTGCCGTTAGTAATCGTCAAATCAGCGCTTGTTTTATTGAGCGTGATTGTATATGAAGGCTTTTCACCTTTTATTTTGATGTACGCCATGGTCTGCGTTGTGCCCGGACAAGTCGCTTGGTGCTGAATGTTGGCCTGTTGGTCTCTGTCCTCCCAAACGGCGATGCTGTTTTTATCGCCGACGGTGTAGCCTGCACCGATAATCGTGGTCTCTTGCTCCGGCAGCGTACTTGCGGAAATCGTCAGCGTATTGCCGTTGCGGGAAATATCAAAGCCCGCTTTTTGAAAATCAAATAAATCCAGCACGCCGTTGGTATCGGTAACGGTGGCCGCATATTTGCCATTCACAAGCTGCAAAGCGATTTCCTGTGCATCGCTGCCGTCGCTGTTTTTTCCTGCAAACGACGGGACGATTTCAGAGCGTAAAAGACGATCTTTAAGCTCTGCGTAGTAGCTGCGTACAACAGAGCCGTTATACGCCAGATTGGCCATGCGCTCAACATCGTTATCGATGCCGGAACCCCAAGACCAGTTTGTCCCGTCTACGGTAATATAGCCTTCGGACGCCAGCCAAACAAGGTGCTGTGTGACCATCGTCTTTGCGGTCGCATCGCTGTACCAATCATTTTTACCGAGAGAGTTTGTCGTGTTGTAGCCATAAGCGATAATGCGGCGCATAGCTTCGGTCATACCGAAATTATCCCGCTGCACATAAGCACCGTTATTGACTCTGCCTTTACCATGCTGCAAACAGTAGGCCGGATAACTTACACCGTTTCGGTAGATGTCATACAGTGGAAATTCGCCAAGGTCATAAAGATAATTTGAACTGAAATTACCGTTGATGCCTACCGTGCGGTAACGCGTAACCGCCTCATCGCCGAGCGCTAATAGACTGATTTTATCCTCCGGGTTTGGCGTGGGGGAAGCAGTGGGTTCAGCCGTTGCTTCCGGCTCTGCACTGACCTCCGATTCAGTCGGTTCCTCTGTTGCTTCCGGTGAGGGTTCTGCTGTCGGTTCGGCAGAGGGCTTTGCGCTTGCCTCCGGTGTCGCGGTCGGTTCTGCATCCGGCTCCGTGTCCGGTGCAGCTTCTTCAACGACTGTTTCGACTGTAACCGGTGCAGCTGCTTCATCGGCAAGAGCGCTCATCGGCACGGTGCTGAAAATCAACAGCGTTGCAAGCAGACACGCAAGTGACTTTTTGAGTTTCTTTTTCATGTTTTTGCTTCCTTTCAAAGATTTTGCTATATGAAAAAAGCCGCATCGCAGGGATACGGCTTGAATTTGAGCATTAAAAAAGCACTCAATTATAGAATCAAGTGCTTTCAATCTGCAATATTCACTTTAGTTTCTCCTATCTATATTCCCAGTGTCCGACTTCTTCTTGGGCGGGTGTATCTACAACCCAATATTTCTCTCCTGTATAGTGTTTATACGGTTCTCCGCTTATCATGGTGTAACTGCCGCAGGTGTAATTTCCATCAAAGCATTCTGTAAGATTGTGATCTGCCGCTCCGTTTTCAGTGTCAAATATCTGCCCACATCCATTGCATTGATAAACCCAATCGCATTCCCAAATGTAGTTATCTTCCCAATGCCCGACTTCTTCTTGGGCAGGTACGTCCACGATCCAAACCTTTTCTTTGGGCTTCGGCGTCGCAGTGGGAACCGCCGTTGGTGCTGCGGTAGGAGCTGCCGTAGGCTTGGCCGTCGGAGCTGCGGTGGGTGCAGCTGTTGGCTTTGCAGTCGGTGCGGGTGCAGGTCTGGCCGCACTGCCGGAAGGCTTGCTGTTGGAAGTATTGGAGCTGCTCGGCTTTGCGGTTGCCGCCGGTTTCGCTGTGGGCTTGACCGTACTGCTGCTTTCTGTCTTCGATGCGGAAGACGTGCTGCTCGGCTTCGAGCTTTCCGTCCTTGTGTTCGGTTTCGCTGTCGGCTTAGCTGTCGCAGTGGGTTTCGTACTTGCAGCCGGTTTGCTGCTCAATGCGGCACTGCTTTCCTTCTCAGCTACCGCGCTGCTCGTGCTGCTTGCTGCCGAGCTTTCCGTTTCGGTATTCTCCGCAACATTGTTTCCTGTGCACCCTGCAAAGGATGCCATGAGCACTGTTGCTATTATAATTGCTGTAAGTTTCTTTTTCATCTTAATCAGCTCCTCAGTTAAATTATAGTAAGACGCGCAATGTAAATCAAGTATGCAAAAAGCAGGTGTTCGAATTTTCGACACCTGCTTACGCTGCGTATGGGAGATATTTTATTTTACATTGCGGTGTTTGTGATAAATAATAACGCTCATAGCCGCTGCGGAAATCATCAAGATCATGATTGCAGCATAAACGACCGTGTTGTCACTGCCGGTTTTCGGCATGGAAGATGTCGGCGTAGGCGTTGCAGTGGGTGCTGCCGTAGGCGTTGCTGTAGGAACCGCTGTGGGTGCTGCCGTGGGTGTTGCCGTGGGTGTTGCCGTGGGTGTTGCCGTGGGTGTTGCCGTGGGTGTTGCCGT